>FPHK01000103.1_pt1 | contig 57175 bp, 56 predicted proteins | sample 1057251 | NCBI WGS metagenome assembly FPHK01 (sample SAMEA4473311, study PRJEB15554) | hydrothermal vent metagenome | biome: marine basaltic hydrothermal vent biome; feature: marine hydrothermal vent; material: water | place: Pacific Ocean | collected 2011-06-14/2011-07-23 | depth 1155 m
TCAAAGTGCTTAATTTATCTGCACTTTGTTCATCCTCATTATTTTCCAGATTTTGCGCAAGTACAGTTCTGTTTGTCTGTTCATAAATTGCCATAAGAGCATTTTTTGCTTCTTTATTCTCTGGATCTAAGATCAACACCCTCTCATAAGCACTCATTGCCTCTTCTGTACGACCCAGCTTTTGCGCTGCTCTTGCCCAAAGCAGATGGAGTGCTACATTAGCGTATGAATCAGTTGCACTTCTTGCTGCTTTAAGAGCCTCTTGATACTTTTTTTGATTAAAAAGTTTTTGCACATTCTGTAGATTTGCACTTAATGTTGCCGTTGTAAGTAGTATTAGTATTAAATATTTTCTTAACATCTTAAATCCTCATCTTATTGAACTGAAAATATAGAAGATAATGGTGATCCCTCTAATTTATTACCAACCATATCACTAATATTCTTATCAACAATAACACTATAATGATGACCAGATGTAAGATTTTCATCCGGTTTCAAAATAAAATTATATAACTTATAAGGCAGTGCATTGTAACTCAATGTAAAAGGCACAGTCTCGTTAGTATCTAGATCATTAATTATAAAGTTTTTAGCACTTATTTGAGTAGCATCTAAATACATTTCAGAAAAATAAATATATATACTATCATCAATTTTTAAGGATGTACTAGAGCTATCAGGTGCAGAACCATAAACTACTGGCGATTCCGTATCTTGTTTAAGATTAGTAATTTCTACCCTTCCTAAATCATCCAAACTAATTAAAAATGGTTTCGAATAACCCATTAACTCCCACCTTCTATACTCTACAATTGCACTGGCAATTACAGATGAAGGAAAAGTAATTTTTGATTGATTATAAAAAACATAATTATCATAACCATGACCATCTTCACGGTAGACACCCAGATCTCCTACAGAATATACAAGATGCGCGATTAGATCCTCGTCATAATTGAAAGTAATGACATCAATATTGTAGCATCTTGAAGGAAGTTCAGAAATAGCAACTGGAGGGAGAGTTCCATTTATATCAAAAACTTCTACTTTTCCTAAAGAATTCACGGCAAAAAATCTATCATCAATATAATCTGCTGCAAGAAATACAATGGAACTATTAAGATCAAGCCTTCTTTTAAAAGTAGCATTAGCATCGTACATATCTACACCACCATTATAATCAGCCACATAAATATTTGTTACATCAGCTTGCGCATCTTGATCATATCTTGTTACCTGCACTGCATCAAGATAAAGAGTGTTGTTGTTTTCTACTGATTTATAAGGAGTTAAACTTTTATCTTTATTGATAGTAAAAATGTCATACCCATAAGTAGGTTCTAACGCCATAAGCTTATCATCTGCAATTTTTTTCAATTTATAAACAGGTGCATGCGTATATACAAGTTTTTCAGATGAGTTCACTAGATCGATAGAGACAATAGTATTATCTATCGTAGCTGCATAACCAATGATTGAACTGTCATTATCAATCTCTCTCTCGGCAGTTGTCTCATAATAGCCAATATTTCTAGTGCCTGCGGTCTCTATTGCCACAATTGTAGTGTTAAAACCAATAGTTTGATTAAGTTCCAGCGTTGGTGTTATTGGGACATTATGATTATTTTGATAGTTTACTTTAATAATATCAACTTGATGCGGTGAAGCAACTGCAACAAAAGAGTCTATATTAGTATTATAAGAATCGTCATATATATTTTTTACATCAAACGGATTACCTTTTATTTGTAAAGTATCAAGAACAGCATACCCCCTGTTGTTTTGATCGATTGCATCAGAGCTTGATCTTGTTTTAAACCACCATCTATGCGGCAAAGATACATCATAGCTTTGTGCACCATAAATATCAGTCGGATTATTTAAAAGTGTCACAGATATATTGGTATCTAATGGTAAAATAATATCTGGTTTAAAAATCAGTAAAGAGTTTATAACTTCTATTTTGCCTGAGATAACAGTACCATTTTGATCTTTAACTTCCAAATATGGATCACTTGAATATTGTGGCTCCAATGAGATATTTTTGGAAAAGTCTAAAATAATATCTGTATCACGCAGTACATTCTTACTTTGAGGTGTAGGTTTTACTGCACGCAGAGTCAGTGGTTGATTATTTACACTCTCATTAAGTGTAACAAATGGATAAGTATAATCACTGCTTAAATGCCTGCCAAGTTCATCTTTTACTTCAGTAGTTACAACAATAGTATAGTGTGTATTTGGTTTCAAAAAGCTATAAGGCACAATCTCTAGTTGTGATGCATCTGTCTGCGAAAGTTCCAAGTGCGCTGCTACAGATATATTTTCCTCATTATTCATAAGATAAACACTATTATCATTAATTGTAGAAGCATCTATTTTAGCAGAGAAAGAGAGTAATATATTTTTATTAATGGAGACAGCTTTAGTAGAATCCATAGCCTGCAAAACACTTAAATAAGGCTGCTCTGCTGTACTTCCACTTGCTGATTGTTTATCTGAAGGTCCACATCCTAAAAGTAAAAAAATAAAGCCAAGTATCAATGTGTATTTAAGTATCATTAACTCCCCCTTCTATCTAGCATTACAAAACATTGTACAGCTTTATTCTTAAAAGAAAAATTAAATTATTTATTTAGATAATTTTAAGAAATAAACTTTTCAATACTATTTACTACATTTTGAATGATCCAGTCAGGGGTGGATGCTCCTGCAGATATGCCACACAGTTCTTTGCCTGCAAACCAAGAGACATCTAACTCCTTTTCATCTTCTATATGATACGAATCTTTACAATTTTCATAAGAAATATTAAAAAGCTGCTTAGTATTTGAAGAGTTCTTTCCACCTATTATAATCATAACATCTGCGCGTTTTGAGAGTTTTCTTACAGCATCTTGATTCTCAAAAGTTGCATTACAGATTGTATTAAAAACGCGTACCTCTTTATGGCGGGGAATAAGATAGTTTGCTATTTCCATATAATCTTCAACTTTTCTTGTTGTCTGAGCGATAAGTGCAACTCTTTCATGTAGTTTTACATCTTCAAGTTCACTAGGAGATGTCACAACATATGCTCCATGTGTTGCATAAGATTTTACACCTTTAATTTCAGGATGTGCTACATCACCAAAAATAACTACACTATAACCATTTTCACTCATCTCCTGCGCAATCTCTTGCGGTTTTTTTACAAAAGGACATGTCGCATCTACAACATCCACACCACTCTCTTTAAGTGTTTTAAGTTCATCTTTTACAATACCGTGTGTTCTTACAATTGCTTTATCGCCAGCTTTAAATGTTGTAAAATCTTCAACAAGTCCGACTTTAAAATCTTTATCAAGTCGTGAGATCTCTTTTGAGTTATGAATAAGCGGCCCATAAGTCGCGGAATTTTTATTCTCTTCTGCTATCTTAATAGCGCGTTTTACACCAAAACAAAAACCATAATTCTCAGCCAATTCTATTTTCATAAAAATTCTACCTTTGTAATCTTTTGTAAAAGTTCAAAAAAGTTTGGAAAAGAGGTATTGATACACTCTAAATCGTTTACCTGCATACCACATTTAAGCCCTGCAATAATAAAGCTCATAGCAATTCTATGATCACCGTCACTCTCAACAACAGCAGAGTGCAGCTTACCACCGATAATTTTATATCCATCTCTGTACTCATGCACTTCAATACCGCATGCACGCAAACCTGTGACCACCGTAACGATTCGATCAGACTCTTTTACGCGCAGCTCTTCGGCATTTTTTACCAGACTCTCTCCATTGGCACATGCCATAGCAATAGCAAGAGCCGGCAGTTCATCTATAAGCCATGAAATGTTATGCTCAACCGTAATGCCGTGCAGTGGTGCATACTTTACTGTAATATTACCTATAGGTTCATATTTGTTATCAGTGAGTTCATAAGTGATATTTGCACCCATATGCTCAAGCACCTTAAATGCTTCTATACGTGTAGGATTAAGAGTGACACCCTCTAGTACTATCTCACTATCCGGCGTAATGGCAGCAGCAACGGCAAAGAAAAATGCCGATGATGGATCAGCAGGTACACGAATCTTTAACGGTAACAATAGATTTTCCATCGGTTTAATAGTGGTTTTAAGACCATCCACACTCACATCTGCACCCATACCTTTAAGCATTCGCTCCGTATGATCACGTGAAAGCTCCGGTTCTGTATAAGTACAAACACCATCAGCTCGTAAAGCAGCAAGTATCATACAAGACTTTACCTGTGCAGAGGCTATCGTACTCTCATAATCAAAAGCTTTTAAAGATGCTCCACGAATAGAGAGCGGTGCAAGATTACCATTCTCACGACCGTCGATCTTTGCACCAATTTTAATAAGCGGAGTTGTAACACGCTTCATAGGACGACGACGCAGGTACTTATCTCCAGTGAGTACAAAATGTCCCTCAGCTGAGCTTAAAAGCCCGCAAAAAAGGCGCATACCCGTTCCGGAATTACCGCAATCAAGTATCTCAAAAGGTTCTTGAATCCCTTGGGAGGATATTTTAATAATTTTGCCATCATCTTCTACTTGTGCACCAAGATTTTTTACAATTTCCAGAGAGTTAAGCGTATCTTCTGCACGTAAAAAATTCTCAATAACACTCTCTCCATCTGCCAGCATAGCAAACATCACACTACGATGGGAGATAGATTTATCTGGTGCAATTTCAGCGATACTAAGAGAAAACTTCTTAGCAAGAGTTACTCGAACACTTTGCATTATCTCAGACCGATAGAGAGTTCATTTTTAAGTGCTGCAAGGATTGTCTCCATCGCTGTTGTGATATCTTCTTCTTCAAGTGTTTTTTCATCAGACTGCAGCACAAAACGGATAGAGAGACTCATATTGTCTCCCAGTGTCTCATCGGAGTATTTGTCAACTGGATAAAAACGAATAAGCTCGTCTGTTGCATTTGCATTAATAACCGCTTTTACTTTCTCATACGGCATATCTTTTGGCATAATGAGAGAGAGATCTCTAAAAGATGCCTGATATTTCGATCGCTTTTGTGCAATTTTCAAGCTGTAAGCAAGTTTTTCAAATTGCAATTCACACATAAATGTTACATCAAGATCATACGCCTTTTCTACTTCCGGATGCACTCTAAAAAGCTCTCCTATAACAGTGCCGTTTTGCACTACTGCCGCAGACTGATACGAGTGTGAAAGTTTGTGCGACGTTTCATGTTCACGCAGTTCAACATCGCCAATAATATCTGCTATCTTCTGCACAAAAGTACCAAAATCAATTTTTGCAGGTTTTCCACTGTTTGCAAGAGACTCTTTTTCTCTCTCACCGCTAAAAAGCAGTGCAAGATTCAATGACTCTTCTCGAAGCGGCGTAAAGACAGAGCCTATCTCAAAAAGTTTTACAGAGCTATAGCCGTTTTTAACATTGTGCGACGCTGCTTTAAGCAGTCCCGTTAAAAGTGTAGGACGCAGAGTATCAAGTGTTTGGACTATCGGGTTTAAAAGTTCAAGTTCTTCTTTTGTAGTTTCAAAGCCGTAAGATTCCAGCACTTTTTTCTCATCAAAAACAAAATGTACAGACTCAAAAAAGCCGCTTTGTGCACATTTGTGTCTATAAACAGATCGTTTTTTATACGCGAAGTAGTTGTCTTCAAGTCTATTTGCCTCTTGAAGCAAGAAAGGTTTTGAAGGGATATTATCAATTCCTACCATACGAACTATCTCTTCAACAACATCCTGTTTATTCACGATATCATGACGAAATTGCGGCACGGTAATGACAAAATTATCTGGAGAAGATTTTGAAGTATCAAAACCAAGATTTTTCAAAATTTTAGCAATAACCGTCTTGTCAATCTCAGCACCGATGATAGCATCGATCTCCTGCTTTGAGACAATAACAATCTTCTCTTTAAAATTTTTAGAAAATTCTATGCTTCCGCTAAATGTCGTTGAGTTTGAATATACTTCAATTAGATCAATACAGTATGAAAGTCCACCTTCAAGTTCCGGCTCAGATCCACGAGAAGTTTTATAAAACATTGGTCCTGCTTCTATCTTTGCCTCAGCCATCTTTTTAGAGATAATATCAGGTGGAATGTATGAAGCCTCAAGGATAACCGTACCTTTATTCTCTTTCATTTTCGATTCTTCTTCTTGAATAATACCGACAATGGAAGCAATCTCTTTTTGCTCATTTTTTATACAAGCAAATCCATCTTTATCTTCTCCGAGATGTATCTTACCCATTTTCTCATTCTCAGGAGTAAAAAAGTCATGACTATACGCTCTTAAAATCACTCCTGTTGCATGTGTCACATAAAGCAACATAGATTCTACATCACATGATCTATTCTCGTCTATTTGAGCAAGTCTTAGTTTTACAATAAAAGGTAGTACAAGATCATTAAGATCAAGTGCTTTATAACGAAGATTGACATCCATATCTTTCTCATGAACTAAAGAAAGTATGCGTCCAATCCCTCGTTTTTCATCGTTATCTGTCACTGTATATTCATGTACAGGTCTGTCAAATGCAGCTGAAAGATCACGTGCCACGCCCCGAATACTCAAACAGTCTCCACGGTTTGCAGTCAGCTCAATTTCAATCAAATCATCATTAAAAACAGCATTTGTAGAGAGTTCTTGACCAATTTCAAAACTGCCAATACTTGCATCAAGCTCCATAATACCTTTTCCGGTATCTGGCAATCCCAACTCACTAGAAGAACAGATCATTCCCTCTGAATCTACACCACGAAGTTTAACAGGCTTAATTACCATGCCATCAGGCATAATCGCACCAATAGTAGCTACAGCAACACTCAATCCGGCACGAACATTTGATGCACCACAAACTATCTGGCGTGTTGTACTACCGATATCTACTTTACAAATATTGAGTTTATCTGCATCAGGATGCTTTTGACACTCCAAAACTTTCCCAAAAACAATCTTATTAGGAACTCTATATTTATGAATTCTATCCACTTCAAGACCGATAGAGTTAAATGTTTTAGCAATATCCTCTGTTGTTATACCATCAAGGTCTATCCACTCTTGTAACCAAGATCTTGTAACTATCATTGAAATTGCTCCAGTAATTTAATATCTCCTTCGAAAAGGGAGCGAAGGTCTCCTATGTGATGGATTAACATCGCAAAACGCTCTACACCGAGTCCAAAAGCGTATCCGCTGACATTTTTATACTCTACTGCTTCAAAAACATTTGGATCAACAATGCCGCACCCTAAAACTTCAAGCCATCCTGTATGCGAACAGACTCTGCATCCTTCGCCTTTACAAAATACACATGAGATATCAACTTCCGCTGAAGGCTCCGTAAATGGAAAGAACGAAGGACGAAAACGAACATCTACCTCACCAAACATATACTTTAAAAAATCTTCTAAAATATATTTTAAATTTGCAAAAGAGACTTTGCCTTCTTCATCAACTACAAGCCCTTCAATCTGATGGAACATCGGTGTATGTGTTAGATCATAATCACGGCGAAAAACTGCACCCGGTGCTATCATACGAATAGGAGGTTTACTCTCAAGCATTGTACGAATCTGCACAGGTGAAGTGTGTGTTCGCAGCAACATCTCGTCTTTAAAATAAAAAGTATCCTGCATATCACGGGCAGGATGGTATTTTGGCAGGTTTAATGCTTCAAAGTTATGAAAATCATCTTCAACTATTTGACCGGTTTTTACTGCAAAGTTCATCGACGAGAAATACTCTACAATTCTGTCCATCGTCTCCATAACAGGATGCAATGCACCCGCAGAACTTGTTGTAGAAAACATTGAAACATCAATAGCTTCTGCTTTCATAGCCTCTTTAAGTGCCTCAGTTTCAAGTACTATTTTTTTTGCACTAAACGCATTCATCAAATTTTGTTTATGCGCATTAAGATCTTTTGCAAACTGTGCTTTTTGCTCATTTGGAACATCTTTCATTTTTGCAAATTCAGCTGCAAGAATACCTTTTTTTCCAAACAAAGCAATGCGAATCTCTTCCAGAGATGTAACAGAGTCTGCATTGTTTATTTTATCGTACCACTCTTTCAATTGAGAGTCTCCATTATTGTAAAATTTTAAAGAGATTATAGCATATATATGCTACAATAAATAAAAAAGAAGGAAAAGTATATGTGTCTATTTTGTAAAATAGTAAATAAAGAAATTCCTGCAAATATAGTTGCAGAAGATGAGAATTGTCTCGCTTTTCACGACATCAACCCAAAAGCGCCTATACATATTTTAGTTATTCCTAAGATTCATGTTGAAAGCTTCAATGAAGTAAAACCGGAAATGATGGCAGAAATAACACCTTTTATTCAAAAAGTAGCATCTCAAATGCAACTAGATAAAAGTGGCTACAGAGTGATCACAAATATTGGTGAAAATGGTGGGCAAGAGGTAAAACATCTCCATTTTCATATTCTTGGCGGTGCAAAACTTAAATGGGAACACTTCAGTGATGCAGATCCAAAAGATTTTCTCTAAAACAAAATGAAGAGTCTCTTACTTTGTCTGCTGCTTTTTTCTGCAGCAGAAGCACTCACTTTTGAGGAGTACAAACAACAGACACACAAAAGTTTTATACAAAGTAAAAAAGGCTTCCAAGCTTATAAAGCCGAGCAAAAAAAGGCTTTTGAAAATTATGTAAAAGAGTTGCAAAAGTATTGGAAAAAACCAATACTAACAGATAAAAAAAGCCTCGTTTCCTATAGTAATGATAAAAAAAGCCGTACGATTATAGATTTTAAACACAATAAACTTACAATTCAAACCCTCGCAAAGAACAGATCCCAAGCAAAACAAAAACTCAAACTCGCTCTTGCCAAAGCAGTTACATTTGATACAAAAGATTTTTATAAACATGATGCTTTAGAACAAAAATTTGCAAAGATAGAGAAACAAAGAGGTTTTGTCTCTGCAAAAGTAGATACTGCACCTGTTTTAGCACCAGTTCTTTTTCAGAAAAAACCGACACGAAAAAGTCTTTTTCAGTATGTTAACAAAACAGTACAAAATAGTCCTATTAAACAAAAAAACTCTTCAAAACTACACAATAGAAAGCTCTATACACTATCTATACAACTTCCAAAAGATACAACAATTAAGCGTTCACGTATCTATTATGAAAAAGTTCAAAAAGAAGCAAATAGACAACAACTACCACTTGCACTCATTTTTGCGATCATACACTCTGAGAGTAGTTTCAATCCAATGGCTCGTTCCTATATTCCAGCTTATGGACTTATGCAGATAGTACCACATACTGCTGGTATAGATGCCTATTACTATCTCTATAAACGCAAAAAACTCGTTGGAAGTTCCTACCTCTACAATGCCGGCAATAACATAAAAATGGGAAGTGCTTATCTACATCTTTTATACTATAACTATCTCAAAGATATTAAAAATCCACAAAGCAGACTCTACTGTACGATAGCTGCTTATAATACGGGAGCTGGAAATGTCGCTCGTGCCTTTGTTAGTTCAACAAATACACATCGTGCTGCTCTTATTATTAATAAACTATCCCCAAAAGAAGTTTATAGACGACTATTACAAGATTTACATTATGAAGAACCCAAGCGTTACCTTATAAAAGTCAATAAAAGAATGAAAGTATATAAAAATATTTATGGTTAAGTGTTAAAGAAAAGATTCTCTAACTGCAGCAAGCGTCAATCTCGCCTAAATCAATAGTACTGCCACTGCCACTAATGACTTTTTCGTTTTTGCGGATTAACTTCCCGTTATGAGTTACCGAGTAAGATATCTCCGTTGTATCACGAATAGTATTGATAGTTGAGCAATATGTCTCAATGGATGCTGCAACCCATCTTGCAGCTTGCAGATCATCACCATTAGAATTAAATTTATAGTCTAAAAAAAGTTTTGTAAATTTTCTTGGATGATCATCTGCACGCGTGACATCACCCTCTACTACTAGATCCGTGACACTAAAACCTTGATTTTTTGGCAGCAAAACAATATCTGTCGCACTGCAGGTAATGATGCCTGAGAGAAAATACTCTACTGGTGAGATAGTCGGACAATCTATAATAAAACTAGACTTCTCCGTCTTTGCCTCAAACTTCATAGCATCCTTATGCGTAATTGTCACTTTCATCTATTTCTCTCCTTGTAAAAAGTTTTGAAAATAGGCAAGTTGCTCTTTTGTTCGCTCGCTTGCTGTACCGCCTTGTGATCTTCTTGCATTCATAGAGTGACGTAGTCCAAGATACTCCATTACATCTTCGCTGATGCGTGCATCTATGGCTTGTAACTCTTTAAAATCCATTTTTGAGAGATCCACACCAAGCTCTTCGCCTCTTGCAACAGCGCGCCCTGTAATAAAGTGTGCTTCACGGAAAGGAATACCACATTTCTCTACAAGATAATCTGCCAAGTCTGTTGCACTCAGGTGTCCAATAGCACACGCTTTTTCCATGTTATCTGCTTTGACTTGCATTGTTTTAATAGCTTCTTTTAAAATCTCCAAAGAAATCTCAGCGGTCTCAACCGCATCAAAAACACCCTCTTTATCCTCTTGCGTATCTTTGTTGTATGCAAGCGGCAGACCTTTCATCACAGTTAGCAATCCAACAAGTGCGCCATAGACACGACCGGTTTTCCCGCGTAAAAGTTCAGGAACATCCGGATTTTTCTTCTGCGGCATAATAGAGCTTCCCGTAGAGTACTCATCTGAGAGTTCTATAAAACCAAACTCATAACTGCTCCACATTACAAGCTCTTCAGAGAGGCGTGAGATATGCATCATCATCGTAGAGATATTAAAGAGAATTTCCAAAGCAAAATCTCTGTCACTGACTGTATCAAGACAATTTATACTCACACTCTCAAAACCAAGCAACTCCGCAGTATATTCACGATCAATATTGTGTGGTGTACCGGCAAGTGCTGCACATCCTAACGGAGAGATATTGTTTCTTGCAAATGAGATCTCAAAACGCTCTATATCACGCTTAAACATTGAGAGATAAGCACCAAGATGAAAACCGAAATTAATCGGCTGTGCATGTTGCAGGTGCGTCATTCCGGGAATGAGTGTCTCAGTATGCTTATTGGCAACTTCAAGTATAACTTCCATAAGCGCTTTTATGGCCTCGGCAATTTCTAAATTTTTACGCAGAACATAACGACGAAAATCAACAGCAACCTGATCATTTCTGCTTCTTGCAGTATGCACTTTCTTACCTGTATCACCAATGATTTGCGTGAGACGCTTTTCAATCGCCATATGCAGATCTTCATCAGATATTTTCCACTCAAATTCACCTGATTCTATCTCTTTTTTAACCTGCTCAAGTCCCTCTTTGATCTGCTTGAGCTCATCATGCGTAATAATACCCTGTTTTGCAAGCATCGCTGCGTGAGCAAAAGAACCTTCAATATCTTCACGATACAACTTCCTGTCGTACATGATAGAGGCATTAAACCGATCAAGTAAGTTTGAAGCACCCGCACTGAAACGGCCTGACCACATTTTTTCCATTGTTTTTCCTTAGAGTTATTTCATAAAAATTATTAAAATTTTGCTATTTTATCTAAAAAGAGAGATTTTACAAAGAGAAAGAAAAAGAGAAAAAGATGAATTTCTACTCTTTAGTTACAAACTGGTACGTTACCACTGTCTTTTGCATATTCAATTAAAAATTGTTTTAAATGTTTTAATTTTTTATAATATTTTTTACTTTTAAAATAGTCCCACGATTTTTTTGCTTTTTTTGATTTAAGATGAAGTTCAGCTAATGGTTTACCCTTGTTCTCCATTAACTTCTGCCATTCATTTTGTTTATATTTAGCAACAAAATCCTGACAAGATGGATGACATTTAAGACATTTCTGAATAAAAATTTCTTGTCCTTTATAAATTGCAGCATCAGCTGATGCCAATGACAGCACAGTAATAGAAATAAAAATAAATAAAATTTTCATCATTTTTATCCAGCCCTTTAAAAATTTAATTTTATACTACATCAGTAATAATTATATATACCTTATATTATTTAAAATTGATTTTAAATATCACTAAAACATTATAATTGAAACTTATTATAAAGTTTTTCATCAAAATCCCAAACACCTTTATCCTTCAAACTTTTCACAACATCTTTATTACAATCCACATCATCCGGCCACTCTCTGGTAAATCCGTCTAATCTGTTTTTATTTGTCCCATCAATTCCTACCATCAGCCCTGAAACAAAAACATCACGTTGTGCATCCATATTGTTTGTTACACGCCAAATAAGCATATAAGAGTTATGAACATCATTTTTTTGAGCATCAACAAAAACAACAATACGCAAATGTGGACTCAAATCAATAAGCGCATCAAAATACTCTTTTACATTTCTTTTTTTATTAACAGCAATCACAGTAACAGGATTCTTTGTTCTTCGCATAAATTGATGCAGATCAGCAACATCCTCTATCAACTCTTTTACTTTGGCTAAAAGTTCCGCATCCCCTAACAGTTGTGGTGCTTCAACCTGCTTCGCTGCTGTTGCATCAATACCAAGCTTCCCACCGACAAGCATCTCCGGTGAAGAGTGATCGAGTGCATCCAAAATACCCTCTGTGATAAACATTGATTTTGGTGTAAATCTATCAAGCACATACGCAGCAAATGCCTCATAATTCTCCAGTTTTGGAGCTTTTTCATCGACAAAAACGGCATGTTTGACAAAACTCATCTGTCCTGCACCCCAAAAAGCATGCATAAACTGCTTTGCGTGCCCTTTATACAGAGGCTGCATCTTCGCTAAAATAAGATTGTGAAAACCTGCATTCTCCGGCATATGATAATCAAGCAGATCCGGTGTTGTCGTTTTTAACAGCGGGAAAAATATCTTTCCGGTTGCCCATCCCATATATTTATCTTCCAAAGGTGGTTTGCCTACAACAGTTGCTAAAAATGTGCGCTCTTTCTTCATTGTAATAGCAGATACTTCTAAAACAGGATATGGCTCTTTTAGCGTATAGTATCCGGTATGATCTCCAAAAGGACCTTCAATTTTCAGCTCACTTGGATCAACCCACCCTTCGATGACATAATCGACATCTTTAGGAATGTAAAGCGGTGTCGTCACCGATTTTACAAGCTGTGCGGGAGTCTTTGTAATAAGCCCATACATTAAGAGTTCATTGACACCATAAGGAAGCGGTGCAGTAGCACACCAGGTATAGAGTGGATTACCACCGATAGCGATAGAGACCGGCATTTTCTTGCCCGCTTTTTGGTACTGATCGAAAAAGTGTGAAGAGTCTTTATGAATCTGCCAGTGCATACCGAGATGATTTTTATCATAGACTTGGAGTCTGTACATACCAAGATTAACCATTTCGCCATCTAACGACTGTGTATAGACCTGCCCCATTGTAATAAAAGGGCCACCATCTTGCTCCCATGTCGTTAAAACCGGTAATTTGTAGAGATCAATCTCATCTTCAAGATATTTTATCTGTTGGCACTCTCCTTCGCCTTTAAGGCGTTTTGGAAAGATGTTTTTCAACGAAAAGAGCTCTTTTGCCATGTCAATCTTCTGCATAAATCCAGAAGGCGGTTTCATATGCAAAAGTTTCGTGATCTCATCGGCTACAGACTCGATAGTTCTGCCAAAAAGAAGCTCACAACGTTTGTAAGAACCAAAAACATTCATAAGTACCGGTTCATCAAACTTTTTACCACTTTTGGAATCAACTACATTTGTAAAAAGAATCGCTTTGCCGCCGTTGTCTTTTTTAACCTCTGCATAAGCAATATGGGGAATTTCCAAATAGATATCAAGCGCTTCATCTATCACTCTAAGCTCATCATGTTTTTTTAAAAGATTGATCGTTTTTTTCACTCTTATAACCTTTGTGGCATTTCATCTTTAAAGGCTGTTTTTTCAGCCTCTGCTAGCAGTTCAAGTGCACCGTTTGCTATCATAAGCTCTGCCATCTCGACACCAAGATTTGCACTCTCATCTACTAAAGCGACTGCTTTTTCTTGCATAATCCTTGAAGCATCAGGAAAACCGAGCATTGTACGAAAAACAATATTTTCGCCATCTTTTACAGCATTGCAGGCAACCGGTGCAGAACATCCCGCTCCGATTTTTGCGATAAAATCACGCTCAATCTGGGTGCAAAGACGCGTCGTTTCATCATTGAGCATCATAGCAATCTCACGCAGCTTCTCATTGCCCTGCACTATCTCTATTCCAAGTGCAGCCTGTCCCATCGGCGGTATCATCATATCAAGTGAGAGCTTCTCTACATGAGGAATATCTTTGAGCAGATCAAGACGATTTAAACCGATAAACGCCAAAATAATCGCATCATACTGCCCTTCAGCGAGCTTTCTTAAACGTGTATTGACATTGCCGCGAAGATCTTTTAACTCTAAATCAGGGCGAACCTGTAAAAGTTGCATTCTTCTACGCAGTGATGTTGTACCAACCACTGCACCTTGCGGCAGATCCTCTAAACTTTTGTATTTATGAGAGAGAAAAACATCACTTTGATCTTGTCTCTGCGTCACAGCAACAAGCTCCAATCCTTGAGGAATATATGTAGGTACATCTTTTAAAGAGTGCACGGCCATATCTGCTTCACCTGCCAACATTGCATCTTCAAGCTCTTTTGTAAAATGCCCCTTGCCGCCAATAAGAGCGAGTGGTTTATCTAAGATCTTGTCACCATTACTGACTATTTTATTCAGTTCTACTTTTACCTCAGGATACGCCTTTTCAACCCTCTCTTTGATATGATAGGCCTGCCATAATGCAAGATCAGAAACACGAGTTGCAATTCTTAGTTTTTTCATCTACTCTGCTTTCAAATATTTTTTCTTCGTATTATCTACTTTACCATCAAGATACACCGTAGGCGTTCCTGCAACCATAAGTGCATTTGCAAGCTCACGATCATGATTTATCTGTTTCGTCACAGCAGGAGTATCAAGATCTTTAAGTACCAGATGAGTACCTTCTGCTTTGTTAAATGCCTCAATGATTTTTTTCACATTTTTTTCTCTTGGATTTATCTGTACTTTATAAAGCTTCTCAACAACATCTTTATATCCTTGCAATTCTGCAGCAGCTGCAGCTTTTACAAGAGGTCCCGATGCAGGATGCAGACGCTCAAGCGGAAAATGGTAATAATAAACTGCAAATCTTTTAGGATACTTTTTCATATATGAAAGCGCACCTGGTACAAATCCTCTACAAAATGGACAAAGCGGATCTGAAAAAATCGCCACTTTATGCTTTGCGTGCACATCACCAAAAATAAGATTCTCTTTATGGTAATACTCTGTCTTAAAAGATGGCTTCACAAAATCAATAAGACTTAAACCACTTTGCAAATCTATTAACTCTTTTGTAATAACATTTCCGTCACTAAACCAAATCATTCTCTGTTTTATAACTCTTTTTGGTTGTGCTTTAAGAGAACCCTTTACATCAACAATATATGCATTCCATCCTTTAAGTTGTTTAAGAGGCACAACATCGGCAACTTGCACATCAATAGATTTAAGTCTTGGATTTTCCATAAACTTATCATCTAAAAAATCCGCAACTTTATCACTTATACTACTTGCGTAAACAAAACTACTTAAGAGGAGCGTTATGCTCAATAATTTCAACATCAATGACATCTGAATCCTTTTGTATATTTCTATTTTTATCCTCAAAAGAGGTATTACATTTTCCTGATTTTACAGTATAACGGTTAACAATCATACTCGTAAAAACAGAAAATTGCAACAAAACCCCTACTATATCTGTTAAAAATCCAGGAACAATCAAAAGTATGGCACCAATGAGTGTAAAGAGATTTAATCGTTGAAACTCTTCAAGATCAATGCAGCTATAAGAGACTGCCGTCATATTTTCAACAAGTGTTTTTCTAAAGTTTATAAGAATTGAGATACCGATAAAAGCACTAAAAAGTATCTCAAAAAATGTTGCTAATCCGCCAATAGCAGAAGATATTTCTACTGAGACCAAAACTTCCAAGAAGAGATAGATTATAAAATAAAGCATCTACAGAAGTTCCATAATTTTTGTATAGATATCATCTGCTGCCACTGCCGTTTTTTCAGTTGTTTCACGGCTATAAATCTGCACCTGTCCATTTACAAGCTCTTTGCCGATGATAACGGTATATGGAAATCCGATAAGTTCGGCATCTTTCATCTTAAAACCAAAACGCTCTTTTCTATCATCGAGCATCACTTCAATACCACTCTCCTGCAGCTGCCCATAAAGTTTTTCGCCAAGTTCGACCTGTGCTTCATCTTTAATGTTGCTTATCATTATATTTACCATATACGGTGCTGTCGCTTTTGTCCATTTACAGCCGTTCTCATCATGGTGCTGCTCAATTACCGCTGCGACAAGACGACTCACACCCATACCGTACGTTCCCATGATAAAAGGCTGAGACTTTCCATTTTCATCCAAAAATTCTGCTTTGAGTGCTGCTGAGTAAGTTGTGCCAAGTTTAAAGATATGCCCTACTTCAATCCCTTTTGTAAACGAAAGCTCTCCATCGCAGTAAGGACAGATATCTCCCTCGTTTACCTCTGCAATATCCGCAAAATAAGCTACATCGCTGAGAATTTTTAGATCAACACCTACAAAATGATAATCTTGCTCATTTGCACCACATACCAAGGCCGCAGCATCTTTTAAATCAGCATCAATAACATGTTTTGCCTTATCTTGATCAAGCGGTCCGATAAATCCAGGCACAACTCCTATCTCACGCAGCTCCTCTTCTGTTACATCAACAATATCAAGCGCATCCGTTGCATTGAGTGCTTTTACCTCTTGAAGATTATCGCATCCCCTTACAAAGAAAAGAACAATCTCGCTTTCATCCTCATAGATAACTCTTTTTGCCACACATTTTACCGTATAGTATGGATCAATTTTGAAAAACTCTGCAAGTTCATCAATAGTTTTTATATTTGGTGTTAAAAATTTATTGAACTCTGCCTCTGGAGCTTCAGGAATATGCGCACGCTTGCTTCTTTTTGCCGCTTCAATATTTGCGCCGTATTCACATTTTGAGCAGACGGCTATTGTATCTTCACCACTATCGGCAAGCACCATCAGCTCTTTTGAACCACTTCCGCCAATAGCACCGCTGTCAGCCTCAACCACTCTAAAATCGAGTCCCAAACGGTTCAAAATCTTTTTATACGCCGCTTCCATAGCATCAAACTCACGATCTAAATCTTCAGTTGTTGCGTGAAAAGAGTAACCATCTTTCATAATAAACTCACGCCCGCGCATCAGACCAAATCTCGGTCTAGCTTCATCACGAAACTTTGTTTTTATCTGATAAAGATTTAACGGAAGATTTTTATATGATGTTACGCGATTACGCACTAGATTGACCATCATCTCTTCATGTGTCGGCCCTAAGACAAAAAGATTCTCTTTTCTGTCTTTAAAACGCAAAAGCTCTTTGCCAAACTTCTCAATGCGTCCACTCTCTGCCCAGAGTTCAGCGGGTGTTACAAAAGAGAGTTCAACCTCTTGTGCCCCTGCTTTTTGCATCTCATCATTGATGATGTTTTCTATCTTTTTAATAACACGTTTTGCCAAAGGAAGATAGTTGTAAAGTCCTGCTGCAACTTGTGTAATAAAACCTGCTCGTGAGAGAAAAATATGACTTGGAAGGGTTGCGTCTGATGGCGCTTCTTTAGATGTCGGTATAAATGCTCTGCTTCTTCTCAAGTTCTAATCCTTTTTTAAATGGTGTTTGTATTGATCTGGGATATTGTCATGCTCATCGTTTAAAATGTACTGCATAGCTCCCGTGACCGTATCGCTTTTTGCTTCATGGGATGCCTCACGCATCTTTTTCGTCATATCGTGTAAAAATCGCTTCATTGCCTGCTGTGCCATCTTCTGTGCCTGCGCTTCATACTCTTTTGGAATAAAACCTTTTTTAATCGCACGCTTTGTCTCAGTTTGAACAGCTGCATCAGCTTTTTTGTATATCTCTTTAATAATCGGCTCAACATTAAGTGCATCAAGCCACTCAAAAAACTCAACAACACTACGTCCTACAATACCATGTGCCTGTCTTACATACTGTTCTCTGTCTGCTTTATTGGCATTTACAATGTCCTGAATATCATCTACGACAAAGAGAAAAACATCATCTCTTTGTGTGAGTTCTATATCTCTTGGAATCGCAAGATCAAACCAAAAACGCTTAAAATCGACAGCTTCAACCAAATCATTTGTAATGATAGGATAGGTCGCACTTGTTGCCGTAAAGATAATGTCAAACTCATTGACAGCTTTGTGCAGATCGCCAAACTCATATACTTTTGCATTACACTCCTGTGCAAGTGTTTGTGCTTTTTGCTTTGTTCTGTTTGTAATGTAGGTATCTACACCGTCAGATACAAGATGTTTTGCACAGATCTCACTCATCTCACCTACACCGATTACCAGCGCTTTTTTTGATTGCAGATCATCTACTTTCTCTTTAATCTGCCCAATGGCAACAGAGGCAACGGAAACCGGTTTTGATGATATGTCTGTATGGTTTCTTACCTTTGCAGCACATTTAAAAGCATGGGAAAGTGCACGAGAGAGTTTTTTTGCCGCAAAACCCCTCTCATGTGCGAAACGAAAAGCATCTTTGAGCTGTCCTGCTATCTGCGTCTCTCCAACGACCATAGAGTCAATGGAGCTTGCCACTGCAAAAAGATGATGAATAGCACTACTGTCATCGACTATCTCTGCTGTTTCTTTGAGGTACTCCGCCGACATACCGCCTTTAAATGTAAGCAGCGTCATAATGTGATTTGTCGCATCTTCTATGTCACTGCAACAGACATATATCTCCATTCTGTTACATGTAGCAAGCAGCATTGCTTCACTGATAGAGGGCGACTGAACAAGTCGTTTAAGACATCCCTCTTTTTCATCATCTGTATAGGTAAACTTTTCTCTGGTCTCTAAATCGCTGTTTTTATGTGATAGACTGACTGTTAAATAGTGCATTAATAACTTCTTTGTATCATAGTTTCTAAGATGCCGACAAGCTCTGCATCATCTTTGAGAACTGCCTGTGCTTCATGAGAGAGTTTTTGTGCAAGTGCAAATGATTTTGCCACTGTTTGATGCTCATCCATTTTTGCCTTTATCCAAGCACTCTCATCTGCATCGACTCTCTTTGCATGCGCCTGAACCAAACGCTCTTTTTCACCTGCGCTCAGGGCTTCATAGAGATAGATATACGGCAGTGTACATTTTCCCTCTACAAAGTCATTCATCGCAGGTTTTCCAAGTGTTGCCTCATCAGCGGTAATATCCAAAATATCATCAATGATCTGAAAAGAAAGACCCAGATTTCTTCCATAGAGTGCATGAGAATCTGCATCCTTGCCCACAAGAAGTGCTGCAGCTTTTGCAGCCGCTTCTATAAGTGTAGCAGTTTTAAGATAAAGCATATCAAGATACGCCGCTTCATCTGTATTAAATGCTTCTGCCATCTTCACATCCATCATCTCTCCTTTAGAGAGTGCCGTAACAGAAGATGCAATGGTTTGGGCTACATCTTTGTCAAAGTTCACAAGCTCCGTAAAGGCTTTTGAGTAGAGAATATCCCCAAGCATTACTGCTGTTTTACTCCCATCCGTTGCATTCACAGAGGCAACACCACGACGTGTATCGGCATCATCAATAACATCATCATGGAGTAATGAAGCTGCATGAATAAGTTCTACAATCGCAGCAAGCAGCGGTGCATCTTTTGCCTCTTTTGCAATTTTCAGTATAAGTTTCGCACGCAATCTTTTTCCGCCGCTGAGTTTATTAAAAAGGCGTGTTACCTCATCATAATCTATCTCGTCTATCAATCTCTCTAACTCTGCTTCTACTCTTTGCATCTGTCTCTTCTAATTTGTTTTTTTGTTTTTTAAAAATTTCAACTTCATCTGCATTGCATTATCATACAGATAAAGTTCAAATTTTGCTTTTTGTTTTTTTACATCGAAATCTTTGAATTTCAGTAAAAAATAGGGCGGATTATAATAATTCTGCCCGTCATCTCTAAGCTTAATGCGTAAAGACTGGTTTTTATGATTTAAGTAGAGCACATTTTGTGCAATAAAATCATCATACTTATAGAGTGTTACCAAACCATCGTTGACATAAAGCGTCCATCGAAATTCAAAAAGCTTCTCTTTGTTGTCATATTTTACAAGAATTTTCTTTTGCTCATCCTTTTTGAGTGAAATTTTAAACACTTCTCTAAAATCATTGGCAAAAATTACACTCCCAAATAGAGTGAGTGTAAAAAAAACTTGTAAAACTCTTCTCACCTAACTATTCACTTTGAGAAAGTATAGCACCCATTATCTCAATATAAAGACTTTTTGTTTTGGTATCACAAGCATCTTGATGTTCAAAGTAGTACTGTTTTATAGCAGCATCAACATCCTCTATTCCCAGCTTATCCTCCAACATCATCTCCATTGTTGCCGTTTTTTCTATAAACTTTGCAAGTTCTGTTCTTACAATATCATTATTTGCATTAAAAACAACATCCATCAACTTAGACTTTGGAGAGCCTCCAAAAATATCCTCTTCATCTTCAAAGAGTGCAGCGTAATTACTCATCATTTTATCCTTTTAATTATAAATTTGTGTTCCTACACCCTCTGATGTAAAGAGTTCAAGCAACATTGAATGTTCCACTCTTCCATCAATAATGTGGGCTTTTGCAACACCGCCATTTATAGCTTCCAAACAGGCATCCACTTTCGGCACCATACCGCCGTGAATTGTCCCGTCATCTTTAAGATGCTCTACTTCATCCTGTGTCAAAGATGAGAGCAGATTTTTATCATTATCCAACACACCCGGAGTATCTGTTAAAAAGATAATTTTATTTGCTCCAATCGATTTTGCCACATACGAAGCACACAGATCAGCATTGATATTAAACCCGGGATGTCCCATCTCTTCGCCTGCTGCAATTGGTGCAATAACAGGAATAAAACCATCTTTTACAAGATTGAGCACAACATCAGATTTTACATTGTTAATATTACCGGTTAAACCCCACTTCTCAAAATCTTTTGCATGTGCCGTAATAAAGTGTGCATCTTTACCGCTGATACCGATTGCCTTTGCATCATAAGAGTTCAACAGTGAAACTATCTCTTTGTTTATCTCACCACTGAGAATCATCTCTACAATACGCATCGTCTCTTTTGTTGTTACACGCTGACCCTCAATAAATTTCGTATCAATTTTCAACGCTTCAAGCATATCGGTAATCTTCTTGCCACCGCCATGAACGATAACAGGTTTAATACCCACAAGATGCATCAACAGAATATCTTCTGCAAATTTCTCTTTGAGTTGTGGCGAGGTCTGCGCCGAACCACCATATTTTATCACTACGATCTCTTTTCTAAATTCACGAATGAATGGAAGAGCATCAAGCAGTGTTTTTACTGTTTCTATTTTAGCTTTCAATCTATAGTCCTTGAAATAAGTATACAATTTTAACCAAAAAATGATTATTTAAAGATTATTCAGAGTCAGTGTGCGTTACAATAGCGTATTATGAACTTTTATCACTTTTTATATGAACATTTTTCTTATACCGTCTTATTTATTTGGAGTCTTTTTGAAGGAGAAATTGGTCTCGCACTTGCAGGTATGCTCTCAAAAGAAAAAGTTTTACTTTTTGAATATGTAGTAGCCATTGCCATCATCGGAGCACTTTTGGGAGATATTACTATTTTTTTCATAGGCTATCTTTTCCGTTGCAAAAGCAAAAAACTCCTAACAACATATGAAAATAAAGTACAAAACATTGAAAAATGGCTTAAAAAATATGGAAGTTGGGTAATCATTTTTGAACGTTTCATCTATGGTACACACATCCCTGTTCTTTTGATGCTTGCTACATCAAAATACAATTTTTTAAAGTTTTTCTTATTAGATATTATCGGTGTAACTTTATGGGCACTTATATTTACGACATTTGGTTTTTATTTTGGAGAAAAAGCCATTAATATCCTCTTTTTCATACAACATCATCTCTCTGTTGTCATCATTCTCGCTTTTTTCTTTTTTCTAATTTATAAACTAAAAAATTAAAAAGACTCAATTACTCTTTCTTTTATCTTTACTTTTTCCAAAACTCTAAGTGAAAAACCATTTAGAGCTTAAAAGAAAAGTTATTAATTAATTGACTATTCTTGTAGTTGAGAAATACCCTTTTCCACAGGTGTTTCAACCACTACGGCCTCTTGCTCTGGAGCGGCTTCTTCAACTGTATTTGAATCTTCTACTTTTGATGTTTCTTCTGTTTGCGTTTTATTTACTGCTGTCTCTTCTACTACAGGCACAACAGCCGGAGTAACGATTGTGGCACTTTTTTCTTCCTCTACAGTTGTCTCTTTCTTCTCCAATGACTGTGTTTTCTCTGCAACTTGATTTTTATGCTTTTTTAAGTAGTTTATCTTCTCTTCAATACTCAGCGGCAAAATAGATTCAAGCTTCTCATTTTGATTTAATGAAGCAAATTCATGATGAATTTTGTCCAAATAATTCTCATAATCTTCAGGATCAATAGACTTTAATTTTACAACATCCCTTGCTAATGTTTCTGTATATTGCGCATACTCATTTAACTCCTTTGAAACACTTTTTACCATCGCTTTGTTATCTGGTTCACGTTTTATTTTCAAGCGTGCCTGTTCATAAAGCTTTTCAAGTTTTTCGTAATGTTTTGGCACAACCTCATCAAGATCATCATCACTCATCTTCTGTATGATTGATTTTGCTTTGTTTATATTTCTATACACAACAGCATCCCCATAAAGATCTTTTGCGGTTGTCATCACCTCTTTTTTATCTTCAAGCGCATCAGATACTTCCCCTTCATCAAATGTTTTTATTAAATCATTATAATCATCTTTAAAATCATTGTAACGCGAAGCCAATATCTCTTGTGTATTAAGTGCCTTCATTTTGTTATCTAATTGAGCAAGATCACTTAAATACTTTTTGACCAATTTTTTTGTCTCATAGGCATTGGCAAGCTCTTTTTTCGCAGCAAGATAAGAAGCCATCTTTTCTTCTTTATCTTCTGAGCTAAGAGCATTTTCATAATCTTCTTTGGCTTGAGCAATGCTTATTGGTGCATAGAACAGCAATTCATCCTGATTCATTCCTTTATGTATTGCATCCCCTAATGTCGTAATTTGTGCTGCATCAAAGCTTTTTATCTTTTGCATCTCTGCCGGTGTCAATGTAGGTCCCATGCCACATCCACTTAATCCTACTAGCATAACTGCTGCCGTAAAACTTAATCCCATCAATTTCATACATCACCCTTTTTAAATTGTTTTTTATTAAAGTTTGGTTATTTCATTACCAAATTAGACAACAAGCCAAATTGCTCTATAATTAGGTACTTAACAGCAAAAAAATTACATCTAAAACTCTCACCTAACTCATATAACTTGTTCAACTACGGATGAGGATTATGACACAAATAATCTTAAATTTCAAACTACAATCTACAAATAAGAAATTAACATCAAGAACGGCTGTAGCAATACTAAAAAGTATAAATCCTGAAGAACTTTGTAATAGTAATTTATTATTAATATGGCCTAAAATAGGGCATTTTCATGTTTAACATTATCATCTCTCTGTTGTCATCATTCTTGCTTTTTTCTTTTTTCTTATTTATAAACTAAAAAATTAAAAAGACTCAATTACTCTTTCTTTTATCTTTACCTCTAAATCAAGCAGTGAAAGCGGTAATCCAAAAGCCTCTATTTTTACATAATCTTTATAAGTTACAAGCAGTGATGTGGCTTTATCCTCTTGTAAAATCTTTTCAAGTTCCTTTTTTGTATAGTTATGATGATCTGCAAAGTAGTGCTTTGCGACAATACCTTTAGGAAGATATTTATCGAGTCGTTGTGGTCTCGCAATAGCGGTAACAAGTGCCATTTTTGGTGTTGCATTTCGCAGAGTTACTTCGCGGAAAAAATCTACATCCTCACGCAGTACTTTTGCATCTTTACCACTCCAGAGTCGCTCTCTGTAAGGGCCGCTTGGCAGACAAAAACTGTTTTTTGTTGCTACATCTATGAGGATATCCTCTTTTTTAATCTCATGCTTAGAGTAGGCATCATCAAGAAAAATAATCTCACAACCAAGATCTTTTGCCTCTTGTATGGCAATTTTTCTCTCTTCACTGACAATGACCGTTGCGTAAGGAAGTTTTTTTGCATAGATCATCGCTTCATCCCCGCTCACACTTACATCACAAAAAATTTCATTTTGATCTTTGACAACTATCATCCCTTTTGATGCGCGTCCATAACCACGCAATATGATTGCAGGATGTTTCTCTTTTCTTGCCAAAGCCGTCACTAAGGGTGTTTTGCCACTACCGCCAACTGTCAAATTACCGACACTGATGATTTTAATACCAAAATCCTGCGGTGTTGTACTTTTAAAACGTATATACATCACAAAACAGTAGAGCCAAGAGAGCGGCAAAAGAAGATAAGAGAGCAGTTTTTGCAATAGTGAGGGGTTGTAGAAATACTTCTCAACCCAAAAAACAAAAGAGGATTTCAATGCCTTTTATACTCTTGTTTTTGCTATTTTTTTAATGCTTTTTATAACAGTTGCTACATCTTCATCACTCATACTTGCGTAAATCGGCAAGGAGAGTACCTGTTGGAAAGATCGCAGTGCCACAGGAAAATCATTCACACGCAATGCATATTTTGCTTTATAGTAAGAGAGAAGATGCAATGGAATATAGTGCAGTCCCGTCCCTATACCTTCTTCACGCAAAGCAACTGCAAAAGAGTCACGATTTTTATCTATTTTGATAATGTAAAGAGAAAAAGGATACTCTTCATGGCTCATATCAGGAATACTGACATGCTCTACCCCATCTAGCCCCTCAGAGTACATTTTTGCAATCTCCTGCTGTCTTTGAATATTTTTATCTTGCTGAACAATTTGTGCGCGAATATAAGCAGCATTGAGTTGACTTAAAACATAATCATTCCCAATATCAACAACATCATAAATGTACTCTAAAGCATCTTCATCACGTACCATAGCATGATTTGCAAGCAGACGGGCACGCTCTATAATTGCCTCATCATCCGTTACCAACATGCCGCCATTGCAAATGTTCTTTTTAAGATGTGGAGAGAAATTAAAACAGACAATATCCGCACCTGTAGAGCCGATTTTTTGCCCTTTGTACGTAGCCCCAAGTGCATCACTTGCATCTTCTACTATTTTTACATTATAATTTCTTCCCATAGCATAAACACGTTCAAGATCAACCGTCACACCGCCAAGATGAGAGACAATGACAGCTTTAAGCTTTTTAGAACTATGCTCTTGCAAATATGTTTCAAGTTTATCAAGATTCATATTGTACGTTTGATCTTCAATATCTATAAAAACAGGCTCTGCATCAAAATGACGTACAACTTCAGGAATACTCGGATGAGCATTAACACAACAAACTACTTTGTCACCACGCTTCAAATCAAGTGCCAACATTGCTAAATGCAGTGCAGCAGTTCCATGCGATGTAGCAAGTGCATACGAAGCACCAACATAGGAAGAAAACTCCTCTTCAAGTTTTGCAACCTGATGCACATCTTCACCATCAAGTGCATCACTGACATTTGCATGTGCCTCACGTGAACTTTCATATTTACTAAATGGTATCTTTAACGCTTTTTTCATTTCTCTTCCTTCATAGTTTTATATCTCTTGGATAGTTAAAATCATGCCCAAGTGTTCTTGATGTCAGTTTTGCAATGACCGGCATCTTTCGCTTAAAATGGTTTCTAAAGATACGCCCAATAATCATATCGAGCATCTTTTCATCGATGCCTTTTGCAATGACCTCCTCACGCGAGAGTCTCTCATCGACATAGAGCTTCATTGCCTCATCAAGCTGCGCATAGGTATAACCCAAATCTGCCTCATCACTCTGCCCATCCCATAGATCAGCAGAAGGCGGCTTTTTGATAATGCACTCACTCACACCAAGATACTCTGCAAGTTCAAAAACTTCACTTTTATAGAGATCACCTATGGGATTGAGAGCCGATGCCAGATCACCATAGAGTGTTCCATACCCCAGCATCAGCTCACTTTTATTACTAGTACCCAACACCAAAGCATTTTCACGGGCAGATATATCAAAAAGTGTCGCCATACGCATACGCGCTGAAAAGTTCCCCTTACGAAGATTATCCAAATCAGAATGCATCATCTCATACGCACGCAACATCGGCTCAATCGAGCAGGTAATATTACGCAAATTAAAATCTCGACACAACTCATCGGCATCATCAAGTGAACTTTGTGAGGAATAATGCGAAGGCATCTTTACACAAAGCAAATCATCTCCAAAAACTCTCTGCGCAAGCACTGCAACAACAGCAGAATCAAGTCCACCACTAAGTCCTACAACAACTTTAGAGATTCCTGTTTTTTTTACTTCATCTGCTAAAAAAAGCTGTAAATACTCAGCTATCTCTTCATATTTATTCATACTGTTATTATAAACCTTTAAAAAATTTTAATGTTTTAAATTATAACTAATCTTAGTTAATAAACTATATTTAAGCTTAACTACAATTTTTATCATTCACTCACTATACGTACAAAATTCTCTTGAAAAATTGCATTTTTGCCTTCATAGGAGTGTTTGGAACTTGTTAAAATATTCACTCCTTTAGCACCGGAATGAATAAGAACACAATCCTCACGCAAATCATTGTTAATTTTAACGATAAATTCCGCCTCTCCACTGTTTGAGAGTAGTTTTATGCGACTCCCTTCACTAAAACCTGCTCCAGCATGGAGATAGGCATAAGGATCTCTGTGAAACTGAGAGTTAAGTGATGCAGCTGATTTTGGTGTAATAAGATAAAACTCTCCTTCATCGACTTTTTTCGGCACTTCAAACTCTTCTAAAAAAACAAACTCACCATCATCTGTATCAAAGCCCTCTTTGTAAGGCACACTCTCACGATTTTCCACTTCAAAGCTGCCATTAATTCTTAAAGCACCTTGATTTTTAAAATGCTCTATATACTCTGCTTCACTTTTTAGATCCACTCCAAACGCATTTCCAAGATACTTCCCTAGTTCATATTCGCTAATGCCTACCTCACTCTCTATCTGCTTATGCATTATCATCATACCGTTATGTGAGTAAGATGTTCGAATATCCTCTTTTTCTAAAAATGTTTTTGCCGGAATAACTAAATCAGCCACGGCACTTGTCTCATTTTCATAGAGTCCAAAATAGATGATATTTTGCGTATGTTCTATTGAATCAAGGACTCTTTTGGTATCTGGCATCTGTGCAAGAGGATTTGCTCCTTGAATAAACACTGTTTTAAACACATCAAACGGTGTATTTACCTTTGAGACTTTTTTGGCCTTTTGTGTCTCAAACGGAGAGTTCAACCCCTCTTTAGAGTCCCCTAAGTAAGCTACTCCACACCCCTCTTTGCCAAAGAGTCCCAAACCAACTGCAAAAGCATCAATAGCACGCATAACATCTGCACCATCACGATATTTTTGCACACCTACACCACAAACAATAGCTGTCTTTTTCCCAATAACAAAATTTAGAAAATCCCCAATCTGACCCAAACTTATACCGATATCTTCAAGTATCGCCTTAATGCGGATTGTCTGTGTAAGTTCATAATAATCCTCATACTCTGTTGCAAAGGCTTCTAAAAAAGCCTCGTCACAGGCATTTTCAATATGTAAAAAACGAAACAGAAGCATCGCTAAGTATATATCGGTATGCGGTTTTATCTGAATATGCAGATCCGCCATTTTAGCTATTTTTGTTTTTACAGGATCGATGACAATGATTTTTTTATTTTTTATCAGCGGCAACAGATGCGATGATGTAACATGAGGATTTCTTCCCCAAAAAACGACAACTTCCGATTTTGCTATCTCACTCAGCGGCATATTTTTATTACTGCCGCGTCCCTCTATAATGCCAGCTTCCCCTGCACCGTCACAAAGTGATCCGTCCGTTAAATATACTCCCATTTGTGCAAAAATATGATCCGTAATACCCTGCATCAAGGCAAAATTTCCACTGCCTCTATAGTGCAAAATCTCAGATTTCAGCGTTGCAGAGAAAATCTCTTCTAACTTTGCAAGCGCTTCATCCATAGTAATTGTTTTGCCCTTGTAACGTGGCTGTTTAATCCTCTCATGTGACGCATAATGATTTAAGTGCGGACATAAAAATCCCTGTGTATGCCCATCTTTAAAGGCTTTTAATCTCCCTTCATCATAAACAATGCTACAGGCATCGTAACAATCAAGTGGACATGCAGTAATGCTGCTTTTCATAATTTTTATTCCTCTTTTAATTCAATTTTTACTAACTTTGAAAATATTTTTGGTGGATCGATAATGATTTGGACTCTGTATTTTGAGATATTAATACTATCAGCTATCTTTGAAACACGAGAAACTTTATAAGTAGTTTTTTTGCCATCTATATACACGCTTTTATTTTTAATATTCTTAAGTTCATCTGCATCAACATAAATAGTAAGTAATGCCTTTGAGGTATCGGCTACTGTGGCAAGCGGTGTGGCAATATTGACAACCTGCCCCTCTTTGACCGCTATAGAGTAAAGAACAAAACCTTTTTGGCGTACTTTTTTATCACGTATGCTTTTTTGCAGTTGAATACGTCTTAACTCTAAATCTGCGATTGAGTTCTTGAGAGAATATATCTCTTTTTGTGTCGCATTCAAAGAGTTTTCACTCGCTATAAGATCATAAAACTCTCTATCTTTATCTATGCGTGACTTAATGGTAAGCGCTTGAGTCTTTTTATAATTAGCTCTCTTTTTTTGCAGTACAGCTTCTAAATTTTTAACTGTTGCTTCGTTAAGCTGCAACATAGAACGCATATCTTTTAATTTGCTCTCAACATCAGCAAGCTCTGCAGTGTCAATCTCGGCATCAATGATGATAAAAGGTTCATCAAAGAGCTTCTTTCCAAGCATATCTTCACGTACTCTAAGCACCTCACCTGTTACATTTGATGCAATATTTTTTAGTTTATAAGGTTCTACTTTTGAGTAATACACCTCTGCGTGCAAAAAGATGCTTGCTATAACCAAATAAAATAATATCCTCACGCTCTCATACCTTTTTGTTTTATTTTACCATTTCCTAGCTAATATTCAAGCATATTTCATTTTATTTTTGGTACTATTAAAGTATATTTAACGAAAGAAGGTTTTCAATGTCTGTATTGGATAATGTTGATGCTGCTACAAATCTAGCAAAAAATAATGAGTTACAACTTTTAGTTTTTCGCGTCAGTGAAAAAAAAGACTCAGCCTACTATGCCATCAATGTTTTTAAAACGAGAGAAGTTGTAGAAGCAAAGAACCATTATCTCACGCAGATACCTTCACCGCATCCTCTTTTGGAAGGAACAATTATTCTGCGTGGAATGCAAATTCCTATATTAAATCTTCCAGCATGGCTTGGTGTTACATTGACAAAAGATGAGATAGCGCGTTCAAATATTCTTGTTTGTGACTTTAACGGTGTTATTATTGGTCTGCGCATTATGTCTGCATACAGAGTCATTAAAAAGAATTGGAATGAAATGCATGCACCTGACAGCTATAGACTAAAAGATGATGGTGTAGTCATAAATGACACACGCCTTGAAGATGGATCGCTTTGTTTGATACTTGATTATGAAAAACTCCTTGCGGATGTTCTGCCTCAAGCACTCGTCGATGTTGATAAAGATACAGAGATGCTAAAAAATATAGAAATACCGGATAAACTAAGATTTGGAACTGTTCTTATAGCAGAGGATTCTAAAACAGCTCAAAGACATCTTATCCAACTTTTCGCACGTGCGAATATTGCCATGAAACTTTTTGACAACGGAAAAAAACTTGTTGATTTTATAAATGAACTAGATGCAGCACAAATAGAAAAGATTCCTGCCATTATTACTGATATTGAAATGCCGGAAATGTCCGGTTTTACCGTTGTAAAACTTTTAAAATCCAACCCTAAAACAAAAGATATTCCTATAATTGTAAACTCATCAATGACAGGAGATAATAATAAACGTGAAGCAGAAGTGCTTGGAGCGGATGGTTTTATAGATAAAACAAAGAGTCATAATGTCATTCCACTTATTGCATCTATTATGAATAAAGTCAATGAGTAAATAATCATAAGAATGGAATAATTTAAATTTTCAATGTTCCTTATTGGAACATTGAGATTAAAACACCCGCTGCTACAGCTGAACCAATAACACCTGCAACATTTGGACCCATTGCATGCATTAAAAGCATATTTGTACGGTCATACTCCATACCTACTTTATTGGATACACGCGCTGCCATTGGAACTGCAGAAACTCCTGCTGAACCGATAAGCGGATTTACTTTATGACCAGGGAAAAGGTTCATAAGTTTTGCCATAAGTACACCCGCTGCTGTCCCTACACCAAATGCAATGATACCAAGTGCCATAATAAAAAGTGTCTCTGGAACAAGAAACTGATCTGCTGCTAATTTTGAACCGACACCAAGACCTAAAAAGATAGTTGTAATATTAATAAGTGCATTTTGAAGCGTATCACTTAAACGTTCTACAACACCAGACTCTTTTAAAAAGTTACCAAACATAAACGCACCAATAAGCGGCGTAGATTCAGGTAAAACTAAAATTGCAAGCATAAGTACCAAAATCGGGAAAACCAATTTTTCTAAACGAGAGACATGACGAAGTGTACTCATTTTGATCTTTCTCTCTGCCTCAGTCGTAAGTGCTTTCATGATCGGGGGCTGAATAATTGGAACCATAGCCATATAGCTGTATGATGCAACCGCAATAGCACCCAAAAGTTCAGGTGCGAGTTTTGTTGCAATAAAGATAGATGTCGGACCATCCGCACCACCAATAATTGAGATAGCTGAAGCCTGTTTTAATGTAAAATCAACAAGTCCCATTTGTGCCAGTACCATCGCACCAACAAGTGTTCCAAAGATACCAAACTGCGCTGCACCACCTAAGAGTGCCGTTTTAGGGTTTGAGAGAAGCGGCCCAAAGTCAGTCATCGCACCAACACCCATAAAAATGATAATTGGGAAAAGCTCATTCGAGAGCCCCGCTTGATAGATAACACCCAAAAAACCATGCGGACCGGCAATTCCTGCTATAGGAATATTTGCCAAAAGTCCACCAAAGGCAATTGGTAAAAGAAGTAACGGCTCAAATCCTTTGGCAATAGCAAGCCAAAAAAGTAGAAATGTTATAAGAATCATTATAATACGACCAAGCCCTTTACTAAAATCACTCATAGGCTGCCCTGTTGCACTCATCTCATCTGCACGAGGATGTACAAGAGCAACAACACCGGTAGATTTTAAAAAGCTCACAATCATATTACCCATAGACTGAGACTTATATGTCTCTTCTTGATGTGTAGAAGTTACATGTGAAGCTGTTGCATGTTCAGATGCCGCTGCATTTACCGAAAAAGCAAATGCAAAAAGCATCATCACTGCAAAAAATTTAATTACGACATTTTTCATAAATTATCCTATAACTGCTACGACTTGACCTTCTACAACTTTGTCATTTGTAGCAACATTAATACTTTTTAGTACTCCACCAGTCGGTGCAACAACATCAATTTCCATTTTCATAGACTCTAGAATCATGATAACATCACCTTCGTTAACACTTTGACCCGGATTAGCAACGATTTTCCAAACATTTCCCGGGAGAAGTGCTTTAATTTCAACACCTTCACCACTTGGTGCATTTGGTGTTGGTGCTGCTACTGCTGCTTCACCATCTACTGCTACCACTTGAACATCACCACTGCCTTCAGCGACTTGAACACTAAATTTTTGACCATCAACTACTACTGTATAATTTCCACTCATCTCTTTTCTTTCTCCTTTACCTTTACAATCTTCTTCCATTTGGGATTTTTTACGTATATTTAACTCACCTGCGCCTTTAAGAAACGCTATACCTTTATCATGACATGCCGCTGCAATAAAAATATTTTCTTCTGTAATCTCGATATCTTCTTCTTTAAGTCTATTAATCCAACTCTCTAAAGATTTTGCCGGATCAGCATCTGCAAGATCAAGTGCTTTTTCTTTCGTTGGTAAAAGATTTAACTTTTCTGAAGCAATTTTTACAATCTCAGGATCTGGTTCTACCGGAGTTTTTCCAAAGTAACCAAGCACCATACGCCCATACCCAGGAGCGATCTCTTTCCAAGGACCCTTTAGAACATTTTCAAGCGCCTGTTGAAAATAAAACTGAGAAACCGGTGTAACAGAAGTACCATAACCGCCTTTTTCTACAACTTCCTGCATAGCAGCAATAACTTCTGGAAATTTATCCATAATACCATTATCACGCATCATTTGTGTATTTGCTGTCAGTGCACCGCCTGGCATTGGAGAGAATGGAATAATTGGAGAAACTGTTGTTGCTTCTTGTGGTATAAAATAGTCACTAAGGCATACTTGAAGCTCTTTTTCATATGTAAGTACTTTAGCAACATCTAATCCGCCAAGATCAAAATTCATCCCTTTTGTCGCATGAAGCATCGTCAAAATATCCGGTTGACTTGTTCCGCCACTGACAGGATTAGCTGCAAGATCAATACCGTCTACACCTGCTTCAAGTGCAGCCATATATGCAGCCACAGAGACACCTGCTGTTTCATGTGTATGGAGGCGAATATGTGTATCATCACCTAAAAGTTTTCTCGCCATTGAAATTGTTTCAAAAATTTTCTGAGGATGAGAAGTACCTGAAGCATCTTTAAAACAAAAACTGTCAAATGGAAGACCACTTTCTAAAATATCACGCAGTGTCTTTTCATAAAATTCAACCGTATGTGCTCCATGACATCCCGGTGGAAGATCCATCATTGTAATGGCTACTTCATGCTTCAATTTATAGTGAGTAATTCTTTCAGCCGAATATTTTAAGTTTTCAACATCATTAAGCGCATCAAAGTTACGGATAGTTGTTGTTCCATGTTTTTTAAACATTTTTGCATGCAGGTCAATAAGATCTTTTGAGCCGGTATCAAGCATAACCGTATTGACACCACGCGCCAATGTTTGTAGATTTGCTTCAGGACCCACAATTTTACGAAACTTGTCCATCATTTCAAAAGCATCTTCTCTCAAATAAAAGTAAAGAGACTGAAATCTTGCTCCTCCGCCAAACTCAAAATGAGTAATACCAGCCATCTTCGCCGCTTCAACTGCAGGAAAGAAATCCTCCATCAATACACGACCACCAAAAACCGACTGAAAACCATCTCTAAAAGTGGTGTCCATTACATCTATATACTTCTTAGCCATTCTTATCCTTGTCTATGATATGCTATTGCAGCAGTGATTGCTGCAACTATTTTCTTTTTATCATCTTGCGTATTGGTACTTGACGTCCCTGCACTTGGCTGTGGTTCGGGGAAAAATTTATTAATGACAGATGACATGATATTCATACATACTATCATAACCATGAGAAATACAAAGACCGTTCCCATTCCCAATATCATAAATTTAACACCCTCTAATACGAGGTTAGTCTCCATAAAATTACCTTTATTACAATTTTTCCCCTTAGTATATTACAAATATGTTTTAAAAAAGCTTTTATTCATCTCTTTTTAGCTAGAATACTCTTAAATACTAAACAAATTTAAAGGATTGTATAATTATGATAGCAGGTATGTACGAGCAGGATTTTTTTGCTTATATGATTTTTGGATTAATACTCAACTTTGTCATTTCTATACTGTTTGGACTTTATCTAAGTAAAAATATCGGAATGCAAGAGATGATTGAATCAAAAGGTAACAAAGAACAATCTTTACTTGTCAGTATAAGTCTTTTTATCCCATATGCAAAAGTATTTATAACACTTTACAGGGTTGCAATACTCCAATTCTTCTTTCTCAACAAAGGCTATACACATAAAGAGTTTTGGATTTACATGACACATAAACAAGGAAAAAGCTCTTAAAAAAGAGGTACTCGATATGGATGATTTTAAATTAAAAGTAGCACTGAGTATTTTAGGAGGTATTCTCTTCTCCTTTATATTTATTCTACTTGCCTTTGTTCTGCCTCCAGATAAAAAAGAGATTCAAGTTATTAAAAATCCAAAAGGAAAGCTTGAACAAATATCACATGCGCTTCGCAATCGTTAAAATGACAAAGAATTTTTTACTTTGATGAGTTTTATTGTATCATAGGCACACTTTGGCCTTAATTTTATTGCACAAACTTTCAAGGCTTCCAAACATATCAATAGATATTCTAAATCATCTTTTTTCATAAGTTCATATAACAATGCCTCTGCATCTTTGATGCGCAAATTTCTTGCAACTCCAAGATTTTTATGCGCAAGTTCACGAAAAGGAGTATAGTCTAATATACGTTCATTCTCTTGGGAATCTTTAAGCTGCTGCATATATTCATCAAACTGTAAAATTGCTTTAATAATTTGTGCAACATAATCATCAACAAGTTGCTGGATCATCTCCTCATCAAGCCCAAGCTCAGCAACAGCTTCCTTTGTATCATAATTATAATTTTGAATATTTAAATGGGCAAGTTTTCCTGAAAGAAGTTTATAACATACCTCTTGGGCACTTTTTTGCAAAAATGCTATATCATCTTCTTCTGTTGGTTTTTCAATTGTTTTTTTTAAAAAATTTAATTTTTCTAACATGCGAAGACATTATCATATTTTTGCGTTGAAAGTAAATAAAAAGGGGAATATAAATTAAAAAAAGTGAATGAGTGCTACAATTACACTCATTCAAAAGTTCTATAACGCTTTACTCATAATGCGATTCAGTCGCATTGCAAACTCTGCAGTATCATCAAGTTCTCTGCCGTCAAAAAGTTTTGCCTGATCAAAAAGTACGTGTGCTGCATCTTCGATCAAGTTTTGATCGCTTGAATTTTTCAACTTCTCGATAAGCTCATGTTTTGGATTGATCTCCAAAATTGGTGCAGGCTCAGGAACATCGCCTGCTTGTCCCATCTGTTTCATCATCTGTGCCATCATATAAGATGGATCTTCTTTGTCTACTTTGATCGCAACCGGAGAATCTGTGAGTTCAGTTGTTACCTCTACCTCTTTCACTGCCTCGCCTAAAGTAGTTTTAAACTCTTTTGCAAGCCCTTCAAACTCTTTTGCAAGCTCCTCTTTAGCTTTTTTCTCCTCTTCACTCTCATCAAATTTTGCATCTGCTGCCGGGATGAGTTTATACTCTTTATACTCTGTTACCATTGGGAAGATGATAGTATCTACCTCTTCATTGAGTAAAAGTACATCTATACCACGCGCTTTGAATTTTTCAAGCAGCGGTGAGTGTTTGAGCATATCGACAGAGCCTTTGTTTGCCAAGTAGTAGATCTCTTTTTTCTCTTCATCAACATTTTTGATGTAGTCTTTAATTGTAAGCATCTCATCAGAATTAAGTGTATGAAACTTGAGTAACTCTAAAATCTTCTCACGGTTGGCAAAGTCACTGTAGAGTCCCTCTTTTAAGACATTTCCAAACTCTTTATAGAATGTATCGTATTTCTCTGTATCTTTTTCCATCATTTTTGCAAGTTCAGAGAGCACTTTTTTGACTGATGCATTTCTGATCTTACTCATTACAGGGTTTGACTGCAGAATCTCACGCGATACATTAAGCGGCAAATCTTTTGAATCGATAACACCACGCAAGAAACGCAGATATGTCGGCATTAACTCTTTGTCATCATCAGTGATAAATACTCTGTTAATATAGAGTTTTACACCCGGTTGATAATCGACTCTATAGATATCCATCGGTGCTTTACTTGGGATATAAAAAAGTGTCGTATACTCAATTGCCCCTTCTGCTTTGTGATGCATCCATTTCAGTGGTTCTTCATTCGAGTGTGCAAGAGTTTCATAAAATGAGATATAATCTTCATCTTTTAGCTCACTCTTAGGCAGTGTCCAAAGTGCATTTGCTGAGTTAATCTGTACATTTTCAATCTCAGTTTTGCTTGGCTCTATCTCTTTGCCATCATCATCTGTTTTTGCAGGAATAAATTTCTCTTTATCCATAAAGATAGGAAAAGGTATATGGTTAGAGTATTTTTTGATGATAGTCTCAATTCTATGCTCTTCTAAGAACTCATCTTCGCCCTCTTTTAGATGTAAAATAATCTCTGTACCATGCCCCTCTTTTGTAGCCTCTTCGATCTCGAACTCACCGCTTCCGTCACTGATCCATTTGTATGCTTTTTCCTCGCCTGCTTTTTTCGTAATAACCTCAACTTTATCAGCCACCATAAATGCAGCATAAAAACCTACCCCAAATTGACCGATAAGATGCGAATCAACTTTTTGATCTCCCGTTAAGTTCTCCAAAAATGCTTTTGTACCCGATTTTGCAATCGTTCCGAGATTATTTAAGAGATCCTCTTCATTCATTCCGATTCCCGTATCGGCAACTGTTAAGAGTTTTGCATCTTTGTCTCTTTTGATATCAATACGAGGATCAAAAGTAACATCTTTGTACTTCTCATCTGTAAGTACCAACATATTTAATTTATCAAGTGCATCCGATGCATTTGATACCAACTCACGCAAAAATATCTCTTTGTTTGAGTAGAGTGAGTGAATCATTAATTGTAAAATCTGATTTGCTTCTGTTTGAAATTGATGTTTTGCCATAATTTATATCCTTTTTTTGTTTTGTTGCCGGTATTTTATCAAAAAAAGTTAATAGTTGCAAGTTTTATAAAGAAACTTTAGTCTATTTAGCTAAAGTTTAGTTAGTTTCTTATCCTTAATTAATTTTGCTATAATAAAAATATGGATTATATAAACCTTATCGAGCCAACACCAAAACTACATTCAAAGAAGTGTAAAGCATTCTCTTTTGCTATTCGATTTTTTTTACAGTATATTCTCTACCTAATAACACTGATAGTCTGGTACTATTATGATTATTTTATAGCAGGTGCAACGCTACTTTTAGGATTTATCATCATTGGTATTATTCGATCGAAACTGAGAAACTCAGTTATACCGCTCACACAAAGAGAGTACCACTATAATGATGCTGCCATAGCCGACTGGTACAGCGCTAAAATCTTATGTTTTGAAGAAGAAAATAATGAATAATAAGAGATGACTAAACTAATCACCCAACTCAGTATAACCTTTTTGTAATTGCGCTTTTTTTGCCATAATCTTCACACTCTCTGTAATATTTTCATTTGTAATATGATAATGTTGAGAAAGCTTTTTTATAGCTTCATCAATCTTTGTGCTCAATGCTTCTATTTTTTCTTCCATAGTTTTAAAACTTTCATCTTCTACACTTCTTAAACTGTTTGAAAGCTGCATAAGCTGTGCCTGTGATGTAACATAATCGGATTTTATTTTTTCAATATCATTAACAAGTTCTTTTATCTCCAATGAAACCTCTGCTAATGAACTCGTCTGTTGTTGCAACTCCTCCATTTTATTTGCAGAAAGTCGCATCTGTTTCATTATCATCTCACTCTGCGCACGTATATTACTTAAGAGAGTTTCATCTTCATAGAGTGTGGTTTTTATGCCCTCACTCTGCAATTTAAGCGATGTTGTCTGTGCTTCAAACTCTTGTGTGACACTCGAGAGTTTTGCAAATGTTTTTTCTACTATTGTTTTTGCGACAGTGTCTGAAAGCTCTTTCATTGAAGCCAAACTGCTTTTAAGCATTTCAATATCCTCAGCAATGTCATAACGACTTTCACCTGCTTTTTCAAGTAACTGTGTGAGCTTGTTATAATGATCCTGCTCAGCAAGACGCAATATATCTATGTGCTTATGAACGACATTATCAAGCTCAGGCAGTTGTACTTCACTAAAATGGGTAAAAGATTTCGTTACACTTGCATACCCCTCTTCAATAGTCTCAAACTTCTTGGCAAATTCCATTTGATTTGCCAAAATTGCTTCGAGTGCCTGCACATCTGATGTAAATTTTTCCTGTATCTCAAGCTGCATACGCCTATCAGACTCAGAGTACTCTCTCATACGCACTTCAAGTTCTAAAATAAATTTCTTTAACTGCGTAATCTCCTGCACAAGCACCTGTGTAAATTCATTATGCAGTTTTGCACTTTGTGACTCTTTTGTCTGATTGAGAATATTCATAATGATATAAAGTATCATCGCAGCCAAAAGCGGCATAAGTGACTCTCGCAAAAGCAGTACAATATTCGATGGATCAGGATGCATAACAAAATGTATAAGCGTTGCAATAACACCGACAGCTATCATCAAAGGAGCATAGTTAATCTTATTTGGTTTTTTTAAAATTGCCACATGTCTCAAAAATAAAAGAGCCATAAAAGCAAAAGCTATAACTAAATCTATATCAAACATAGATTTATTCTATCATAATTTTTTATAAAATAATATTCAACAACTCTTTTGGGTGCTTTGCAATAATTTTATGTGTACCATATTTTGAGAATCCCCACGCAGCAAATACCGCTTCAATACCGGCATTTTTTGCGCTCTCAATATCCTTTGAATTGTCGCCTATCATCCATGCTTTATCTTTTGCATTATCAAAACCGTAAAAGTTAAGAATATATTGCAGCATCTCAGGGGCTGGTTTAGAGACTTTTACCTTATCTGCACCGACAATAAGATCAAAAAGTTTTGCAACCTGAAGATGTTCTAGCATGGTTTGTGCAAAGAGTGTCGGTGCATTGGTAGCAACAGAGAGCTTTACCCCCTCTTTCTTTAAAGTAAAAAGCAACTCCGCAACACCCTCATAGAGGTAAGGATGTTCAATGCATTGCTGTTTATAATGTTTTTCAAAAAGTTTTTTATCGCGTCTCTCATAAACCTCTGTCTCATAAAAGAGTTTTGCCAAATTTCTCTCATGCATATTAATGGCATCAACAACAAACGCTTCACTTAGCGGAGGAAGATTATGATTGATACGGCGTACATAATTTATAGAGATAGTGATATCTTTTTTAGAATCAATCAGTGTGCCGTCCATATCAAAAATCACTATTTTTTGCATTACTTCATCTTTTCATAAATCTCTTGCAGTGCATCGACAAAGAGTTCGCTATCATTGGGGCATTTTGCAACGCGGTACTCTTTAAATCCCATCTCCTGCGCTATTTCTCTATATTCCACATCGAGCTCAAAATCGGTCTCAGAGTTATCTATCGTAAAAGCGATAGGAAAAATAATCACTCCCTGACTCTTTACATCTGCGAGTTTATCTTCAAGCGAAGGTGTCAGCCACTCCATACGCCCCACTTTGGACTGGTAAGCCAAATGGACAGCGTGAAACTCCATCTTCTCACGCAGCATCATCTCCTCTAAAATTGCTACATGTCGATTGATATGTTTTTCATAAACATCCCCCGCATCGACTATTTTTTTCGGCAGTCCGTGTGCAGAGAAGATAATATCAAAATCGCTGTAGTCATCCCCGCCGATACTCTCTTTGATCCTCTCAATAATTGCACGGTTATATTTTTTATTTTCAAAAAAATATTTTTTCTCAACAAGCAGTGCATTACCGCCTTTATCATGGTAACACGCTTCAAAATCCTCTAACGATGACTTTGTCGTGGTTGTCGAGTATTGCGGATAGAGCGGGATGAGATATATTTTATCCACATCTGCTTCATTGAGCTTCTCTACGACTTCACAGGCAAAAGGGGGTGTATAGCGCATTACAAAATCGACAATAACATTCTCACCGAAACGCTCTTGCAATTTTGCAACAAGTTTTTTTGTATGCCCGACTATTGGAGATTTCCCACCGAGTTCTCTATAGATCTCCTGTGAGCTCTCTGTACGGGTAAAGACTATCATACTCCCGACAAATTTTCTCAGCAGTGCGCTTTTCATAGTCAATATATTTTTATCGGCAAACATATTTTTTAAAAAAACTTCAACCTCTTCAAGATTGTTTGGTCCGCCCATATTGAGTAAAATTACTGCTTCTTTTTTCAATTTTTATCCTCACTGCCTATATAAACACTCAGCCACACAACAACTTTTTTTGTTTTAAGCAGCGTATGTTCCGTATTTGCCGCTATAAAGAGCGAATCGCCGCTTTTTAATTTGTGTACTATACCATTTATTTCTAATTTTGCGCACCCTTTGAGCACGACTACCCACTCATCTCTTGTATCAACAAATCTCTGCGGAGTTTTGAGTGTGTTACTTACAACTCTTTTTATCTCCACATTCTTTTCTTTCAGAAGTGTTTTAAAAAGTTCGCTATCTAATGCCGGCAGTTCATAATCAAAAATATTACTCATGTGTAACTCTAAGACTCACTTCATACATAAACTGCTGCAGCGGCAGCATATCTTCATAGATCTCATAGAGTGTATCTATTAATTTTTCTCCATCTTCTATAATGTGCGCATCAAGCGTTTTAAAGGTAGCCATCCCTTTATAGAGGCTAAGATCCGCATAAGGCATATCTGCACTAAAGCCTTTTGGATAGCGTTTATACCCTTTTTCAAGATGGGTATACTCTTTATTCATCCCTTTTATCGTTGTCAAAATATCCCAAAGTTCCTGACGCTTCTCATCATTTTTTATAGTCTCACGAAACGCATCGAGCATCGGTTTCTCAAACCAACGCACACCAGCTGCAACATAAAGTTCCTCTGGTGAAAAGTGCAGATAAAACGACGAACTCTGCATTCTTTTGCCGCTTCCCTGCCAAAATATCACGCCGATGCGCTCTTTTATGGGCATAGCCAGCGCATTGGGACGTCTGGAGTCTCTGTAGATTCTGTAAAGTGATTTGTTGATTTTTGGCTCTGCGTGAATAGTCGGTACAAGTGCTTGGAGATGCTCGCCCATCTCTACGACAAAAGCACGGGAAGGCTCTAAAATGAGCTCCTCATACTCTTTTTTATGGGTGCTAAACCACTCTTTGTTATTGTTTTGGCGAATGGCTGCCAAGAATGGAAGTGTTTTTTTAGAAAAACCCTGAAACGCCACACCCTTTCCTTATGCTATTTTTCTGTTTCTAAATGCAAGTATGATGATAACAAAAACAACAGCATACGATACCGGTACGAAATCCGGAATCGGAACCGGATCACCCTTTGCATAGGAGTGCATACCGGCTAAGTAGTAGTTCACACCAAAGTAAGTCATCAGCACAGAAGTAAATGCCAAGAGAGAAATAACAGCATAATTAAACTGATTATAAACAGATTTAATAAATCGTAAATGCACAACAACTGCATACACTAAAATAGTTACAAGCGCCCAAGTCTCTTTTGGATCCCATCCCCAATAGCGTCCCCAGGACTCATTTGCCCAGACACCACCTAAAAAGTTTCCAACAGTAAGCATAACCAATCCAATAAGCAGACTCATCTCATTGATGGCATTAAGCTCTTTTATAGAGAGTGCAATCTGCTCACGATTTGCACCATTACCAAAGATATAAAGCAGCAGTGTAATAAAACCAAGCAGTGCACCAAGTCCCAAGAAACCATACGAAGCTGTAATCATTGAGACATGAATACTCAGCCAGTAGGAGTTAAGCACCGGAACAAGATTTGTAATCTGTGGATTCATCCAGCTTAAGTGCGCAACAAACAAAATTAGCCCTGCTAAAATAGAGGTCGATGCCAAAGTAATAGGAGACTGTTTCGAGAAGATAAATCCTGCCAAAACTGTCGCCCACGCAATGTAAGTCATAGACTCAAATCCATTCGACCATGGCGCATGGCCTGAAATATACCAACGAAGCGCAAGCCCTGCAGTATGTGCAACAAAAAAGATTCCAAGCAGCACTAAAGAGGCTTTTGTAATTTTAGTCATTTCAAATTTTGGCTTAATAATTTTTATAAAACTCAAAATAAGCAGCACAAAACCGACTATAAAATAGAGCGGCCAAAGAATTTCAAATACATTAGAGTGATTATAAAAAATCTCCGCTTTAATTTTCCCTTCAGGAGGATAAACAGCTGCACCATATCTCTTTTGATATGCTGCTATTTTTTGTAAATCTGCATCACATTGAGACCAGTTACCAGATTTAAGTGCTTTATCTATATCTGTAAAGTATGTTATTGCCAAAGTACGAATTTGCAAAGACTCTTTTTGTGGAAATGTCTGCAGCGCATCTATAGTTGCATACCATTTGTTGTTAACATCATTTGGTTTTGGCCAGATTTTTAAGAGTGAACCTGTAAAGACCATATAAACAACATTTACTTTTTCATCTATTGCTAAAGCTTTTTTGTCAAGTTTATTTCTATCTTTTGGTGCTTTTCTCGCTGCTTCATCTACTAGTGCAGCAATTTTATATCCGCGCATATTTACAGAGTCTTGAAAAAATTGTGAAAAAGAGGCATATTTTGCATCTTTTTTTGCACCAATGAGTGCATTTATTTTCTCATCACCTGTTCGTATAATTTTTATTCCCTTATATATATCAGGGCGAATCATCATACCAAGTATTACCTGATTTGGTGTTAGTTTTTCACCACCAACCTTCAGTGACGCACTTCTGTGGATTTTTGCCAAAATCTCAGTAGAGAGTGTATCGATCGGTTTCATTCTTCCTTGTCTGTCTTGAACGATAAGGCTGCCAAATTTTTGAGCATGTTCTTTATTAAAAGCAAGTATAGTTTTAATAGCCGGATCAACTTCTGCTGCCTTTGCACTAGGAGTAAGACCAAACAGAACTCCTGCCATCAAAAGAGCCGGAACAAGCTTACACTCAGCAGCTTTTTTCGCTTTTGCAGAGAGTTTACCAAATCTGTACTTACGTGAGAAGAGTACCCAAAACATTCCAAATCCCATTAAAGCATAACCGATATATGTAGGGAGTGTTCCTGGATCATGATTAACTGATAAAATTGTCCCTTTTTCATCTCTATCGTATGATGCTTGAAAAAATCTATAGTTTTTATAATCTAAAACATGATTCATATAAATTCTATAAGGCATATGGACTCCATTTTTTTCATCTATAAGTTCTACTTCACTTGCATACGAAGCCGGACTCATAGAGCCAGGATAGCGATCAAGCTGAAAATCAATAAGTTTTATTTTAAAAGGCAGTTTAATCTCTTTCGCACCATAAGCCACAGAGACATTCACACCATCAAGCATAGCTACACTTTCACGACCAGGTATCCCTTTCTCTCCAAAAACAATAATCTCTTTACTTTTATTGCCGACAGTCACTTTAAATTTTAGTGCATCTACACCGGAACTTCTAAGGAGTGTAGAACTGTCTGTGACTATTTTTTTGGTTGCATGTGGCATAAAATCACGTAGTACAAAACCACCTAAATTTGTTGAGTAGAGTACTCTTTTTTGAACTTTTTCTTGATCATTTGCAGGAAGGCTTCCTTGTGATCTGTCAGACATTTTTAAAAATGAAAATTTCATTTTATGTTGCATATAGAGTTTTTCATCTTTTAAGAAAAGCTTTATTGTAGGTTTATTAAAGTGTAGCCCTGAATTAAAATCTAAAACATAACTGCCGGCATCATAATATTTTCCATTTTCTAATGCAATAGGTTTTCCGGCTCCACCACCCGTGATCATCAGTTTTGCAATAGCTTTGCCGTTTTTATCTGCAACTAAAGCTTCTACTGCATTTGGAATATATCCGATCAATTTGACATCAACTTTTTTACCATCAAGTGTAAGCGTTTTTTCAAAACTGTTATCACCTCGTTTTGAAAGGTAAAGAATTTTATCAAACTCAGTTCTCTTTTTCATATCTTGCGCATTGACAACGACATAAGGATCGGAACTCAGTATACTATCTGCTGTCATACCCTCTCGAATATGCATAGAACCTTCATAACCAACATATCTTGTAACTGCAGCACCAAATAAAATAATTAAAAATGCTGCATGAAAAAGAAATATAGGAAATTTCTTAAGTGTGTACATTTTATAGTGAAAAATATTGTAGATGAGATTAATAGCAAGCAGTCCAAGCAGTACCTCAAACCATCGTGCATTATATATCTCCGCTTTTGCGGTCATCGTGCCAAAGTCATTTTCAACAATTGTTGCATAACCGATTGCAAATGCAAAAATAAGCATCAGCACAGCCATAGTTTTCATAGATCCAATCATAGATAAAAGTTGTTTCATCATAAGCCTTTTGTAAAAAAAAGTATTTTAGTAGAAAATCACTAACAAATGGTAATTTTAAAGCACTTTTGCAAGCCCTTACATAAAGAGACGCTTCCATTATGCGCCTCTGCTATCTGACGTGAGAGCACTAAACCTAAGCCGTTGCCTTTTACTTTTGTACTCTTAAAAGCTTCAAAAAGCTCTTTTTCATTTTCAATGGCAATGCCGCTGTCATAGATAGTAAAAATATGTCTTTTTCCATCATTTGTATGCTTTATTTCAATAACGCCGCTCTCATTCTCATCTGCTTCAATAGCATCAATGGCATTGGCAATAAAGTTTGAAAAGAGCATCTCTAACAAATCTTTATCTCCAAAAATTTTAAAATCATTCTGCGGAAATATAAATGTAATATCCTTTGCATATCCGTAGTAATCTATCGACATGTCAAGCGACTCTTTTAATTCGCTCCACAAAAACTCTTTTTTATGTGCCTCAACACCTTTTGAAAACATCAATGTCGCTTTAATAATACGCTCTATGCGATAGACAGATTTTTGTATCTCTTCGACAATAGGAATATTTTCGGGAATGACTCTTTTTTTGAGTGTTGAGCTCATTAAAGAGATAGCCCCTATTGGGTTGCGTATCTCATGTGAGAGGTGTGCTGCCATCTGCCCCATGGTCGCAAGGTTCTCTTTTCTTTTTTGCTCTGTAATGTCTATGGCAGAGAGCATAACTTTATCTTGATAGGTCGAGCTTTTAATGAGATAGGAGTGTCCGTTGAACTTTATCTCATAATCTTCCTCTTGATACTCCAGCTCTTTAAGCAGTTTCCATAGTGATCTTGCATGAGAATTTTGCAAAAAAACAGTTCCATCCTCACTGTTTAGTATCCAAACGGCATTAGGAAGAAACTCAACAACTTTCTCAACGGTATCCTGCAGGTGTGCATAGGAAGCTTTAAGCTCATTGAACTCATTTTCGACCTTATAGGTCTGTTCTATTAAAAGATTGAGTTCCTCTGGAGTAATTACCGCCATTTACAGCTCAAATCCCACTAAAATTTTATAAAGTCCATGTGCATCATCACTGCCGGCAAGCTCACGAATGGAGTGCATAGCCAGCGTCGGTAATCCTACATCTATAGTATCAATGCCTAAACGTGTTGCAGTAATTGGACCAATCGTCGAGCCACAGCCCATATCTGAGCGTGTAACAAATTTCTGAACACGCTCCCCCATTGTACTGGCTGCTTGTAAAAACTTCGCTGTCGTTTCACTGTTTGTCGCATAGCGTTGGTTTGCATTGATCTTCACAACGACACCCGCATTTATGTGTGGTGCGTGCTCTTTGTCATGCTTGCTTGGGTAGTTTGGATGAATTGCGTGTGCATTATCCGCACTTATCATCAAAGAGCTGCGAATCATCTGCATATAGGCTTCATAGTCACAAAAAATTCTTCGCAGTGTATTTTCCAAAAAACTTCCCCCTGCTCCACTGGTACTCTCACTGCCAACCTCTTCATGATCTGAAGCGATAAAGAGCATCGGCTTACTTGCATCTACACTACAGATAGAGAGCATCCCAACATAACACGAGAGCAGATTATCAAGCCGTGCACTGGCAATGAAATCATCACGCAGACCGACATAAGAGGCTTTTTGCGCATCATAAAAGCTCAACTCATGCGCATAGATCTCCTGCACATTTTGCACGCCTATTTTATCAAGCTGCCATTTAATGAAATCATCAAGCTCAAAATCTTCATTCGTTGAGAGAATTGGGCAGATATCAGTCTGTTTATTGACTGTTCTATCTTTGTTGGCTTTGTCATCGAGATGAATTGCAAGAGATGGAATGAGTGCAATCTTTTTTTCTACATTTATCAATGAACTCTGAATTTCACCCGCAGCATCAAGATAGCTCACGCGACCGGCAAGAGAGAGGTCTCTGTCAAACCAGGGATTTAAAAGCAGTCCCCCATAACTCTCCACTCCAAACTTGACAACACCATGCTCTTTTATGACAGGATTTGGCTTGAGTTTGAGATTTGGAGAGTCTGTATGTGCACCTACCATCAGATACTTTTTCTCTCCTTTAGGATAGGTAAAAGCAATAATAGAGGAGTCATTACGTGTCACATAATACCTCTGCCCCTCACGCAGCTCCCACTTTTGCACCTCATCAAGCTTAATAAAGCCGGCATTTTCAAACATCATCGCCATATTGCGCGTTGCATGAAACGGCGTCGGCGAAGCATCCAAAAACCCTAAAAGTCCTTCATTAAAATCTTCTTTGTTCATATATTTCTTCCGTGTTATGTTTTTGAACATATTATAACATAGCTTTTTTCTGCAGCTTAAGGAACACTCATCAAATCAGAGCCAAACCCCATTTTTCAGATAATAACTCAAAGGATAATAACTTACAATCAACATATATAGCGTGTTATAAAATAGAGAAATACGAAAACGTTTTAGTATCCCCTCTTTTTTAAAGTCAATCACACCAATAACAGAACCAAAAAAAGTTCCTATAAAGAGAATAATGTAAAGTAGATAGCCTATGTAGTTATAATCACGCTGCAAAAGACAAAACGGACAGTGGTGGGTTGGGAGTTCATAGATGTATGTCCCAAAGAACGCTATGAGTGTAACGAGAGCGATGATAAGATACAAAATATTTAAAAGTGCATAGATATATCTGTTTTTAAGTATGTAAAAAAGAAACATAAGCACAAATACACCATAAAAAAGAGAGAGCAAAAGCGAAGGTTGCGCACCTAAGAGCTCTGCCATATAAGTTGTAGATGTTGTAGAAAATATTTTTCCGCAGCAATCAACCACACTGTTTGCATCCATAGAGAAAAACATCACCCCCTCTAAAACTATCTCTGCAATTAAAAGAAAATAGGCAATACAAAAGAGTAAAAATTTCTTTTTTAGGTAAGGTTGTGATTCATACTTCATATCTTCATTATTAAGCACTATCCAAAAAGCAAAGATGTAGAGATTAAGTATTTTTAAAAAAAGAAGTGGCGTTCCGTAGCTTGTCGCACTGACAACGCCTGCAGCACACATAGCACCCGGAAGCAGTGAAGAGAGATTGTCAAGTGTATAGATAAAAAATAAAAAAAGCGGCACTTTAAGGTAAAATATAAACTTAACAATAGTTGCACTCAAATAACTTTTCTTCTCAAGCATATACTGCTGTGGTGTCGTTGCATCGGCATCATAATGGAGTAAAATCTTCACTGCATTGATAAAGGCGATGGTTGCAAAGACAACAAAAAGTATGTTTATAATGTAGAGCGTAATGATTTGAGGCGTAAACAACATTAAATCAAGTGTCCATGTTCAATATTAACAATTTTATCTACAAAATCGAGCTCAAAAAAGAGTGGATCATGCGTTGCAACGATAATAGTTCGTTTTTTGGATTTTAACTCACGCAGTATCTCTATAAACTCACGCGAAAGTTTTTCATCAAGATTTGCAGTCGGCTCATCTGCTAAAATAATCTTAGGATCATTAACATTTGCTCTAGCTATTGCAACCCTCTGCTGCTCACCTCCAGAGAGATTTTTTACGACATGTTTTGCCTTGTGTTCTATGGAAAAGAGTGCAAGTGCTCTGCTTGATTTCTCCTGCATCACTTCGCGTGGAAGATTAAGCGGAAAAAGAGGCAGCAACACATTCTCTTCGGCAGTGAGTGGTGCAATGAGATTGTACTTTTGAAATACTATGCCAATATTATCTCTTCGATATGTTGCAGCAAAATGATCAGGGAGTTTTGATATCTTCTTACCATCAACGATAATCTCACCCTCTGTCGGCTTTGAGAGGCCTGCAATTAAAGAAAGGATTGTACTCTTACCACTGCCGCTGACGCCTTTTAAGATAATAAGTTCACCCTCTTTAAAAGAGAGATTTATATCTACTAATGCTTTGACATTACCCTCATAACTCTTTGTAACATTCTCTAAATGTATCATCGCATCACCTCATCCGCATCAAGTGTGGCAACTCTCCACGCAGGTATGAGAGTCGCTGCTATGTAAATAGGCACAGAGAGTAAAAATATCAACAGCAGATAGGAGAGCTCTATATGCACATCAAGTCTAAAGTTATGAATATTTAAAAGATTTTCATGCATAAAAATATCTCCAAGCAACGGTGCTTTAAAAATAAAAACATAGACAAACGCGATGCCCACTCCAAGAAAAAAAGCCACAAAAGAGAGCAGAGATGCTTCATAAAATTTCGCATGCAAGACATCTTCTACTCTCCAGCCAAGCGCTTTTAAAATACCTATCTCACGTTTCTCTTCACTGCTAAGTCCATTGGCTTTATCATAAATAATGACAAAAAAAGTAAAAAGTGCAATAACAAAGAAAGAGAGAAAAACACCACTGTCATAATCAAAAAGCTTCTCATACTTTACATGTAGGTCATTTTTTGATATTACCTTCACATTTGGCAGCATCAAGCGAATTTTTTGGCTGATAAAATCGAGTTCATTTTTGTTTGCCACATCAAGAGCGATATCTGTTGCCTGATTTTGCCCATATCCAAAAATCTCTTTTGCAGACTCCTTTTGCATCACAATCAAATTTTTCAACGCAACACGTCTGCCCGTGTCAAAACTCGCTTTTATAGCAACCTTCTCTAAATTCCCATCAGGCTTTATAAAATTAAAATACTCCCTGTAGTACGCTTTTTGCATAATATCTTGCACATTTTTACTCACAAGCATTGAGGAGCTGTTAAGATCATACTGCGCAAGCAGTTTTTGAATAAAAGGGTCATCCTGTTTTTCAAAAATATCTACCCCGACAATATGAAAGGTTCTGTTTTTTGCACGAAAATAGTAACTCCCCTGCACTCTTGTTTTTCCTGAACTCACACCATCAATCTCCAAAAGTCTATCTAAAAGTGAACTATCAATGCTAGAGGGTTTTCCTGCCTGATAATTCTCTATAACAATATCAGGCTGATGTGCAATACGGCTAAAAAGCTCATGTTGCAGGGATGTTGCAAGAAAAAAAAGGCTTGAGAGGAGTGCAACAAGAAGTGTAAAAACCGTAACAATAAAGAAGTTTTTACTCTTGTATCTTAAAATATAGTTATAGGCATACTCTAAAAGATAAAAGTTAATTTTACTCATCGAGTTTATCTACCATTTGTGGTGTTATAGCATCAAAAGGAAGTACTTTTTTTCCCTTATGATCAAGCAGAAAATTCTCTGCACGACTTTTATCTTTAAAGGCAACAAGTTCATTTCCCATAGGTCCATAGACATCACTGCCAATAACAAAATAGGCATTTTGTAATGCTATAGTCTCTTGTGTGTAGTAGCCTCTAGCAAGCATATATTTTATCCCTTTTGGATGTTTAAAATAGTACTTCATAAGATCTTTTACGCCATCAAAGTAGAGTTTTTTACCATCACTCTTCTCAATCATACTTGCCCATCTTGGATATTTATAGACAAACATGCCGCAAACTGGACACTTTTCACTATGTGTTACTACAATTTTAGGATATTTTATTGTCTCTTTTTTTATGCGTTTAACATCCCACAAATAGAGAGCCAAGGCTTCTTTGTAAGATGATTTGAGCTGTGAGCACTCTTTTGTTTTTGCAATACCGGCTAAAAGAGCATCATAAGAGTCATAGTGTGAGACATTTATGCTAGAGCATCCCATCGTAAATATCTTCTTTCCCATAGGGTAAATCTTCTTCTCTTTGAGTGCATGCGAATAGTTAGGATAAGCAAAAAGGTTTGCAAAAACAAAAAGAGAGAGAAAGAAAAAGCGTTTCATAAAATCACCTTATTTTTAATGTAAGATGATTTTATCAAAGAGAGTGTTAAAAAATCATTAACAACTCTGTTTAATCAATGCGAAGCAGCATCAATCTTCTTACAAAAAGCACCAAAAGAGCCACTGCTAAAAGTTTAAAATCTATCTCACTTGCAATGTGAATGTTGGCAAAAGTATCACTCTGTGTTGCCTCTTTTCCCATAGACTGCATAGAGAGGATCTTTGGTACATAGACAGCTGCAAACATAAGTGCAGAAAAAATTGCTGTAACTGCTGCACCAAAAACAATTGCATCACGCTGTCCACTTTTATACATATAGGCTTCATAAAAAGCGATGTATCCAGCTAAAAAATAACTCCAGTAGGCAAACCTGCGAAATATCTCTCCCATGATCATACCCATATTGTAGTGATCTATCAGCATCCCTACCAAATATCTGTCACTATGAAAAATAACAGGAGCAACAATTGCCCCTAAAACAATCACAGCACCAAAACTCGCTGCTATTACTAACAGATAACTAAAATCCAAATATATATTTCTTTTTAACACTGTTATATCCTTACTGTAAAGCCTCGATCAAATGCGGAGTAGTCTTTATAAAACTCAAGGCTTGAAAAATCTTTACTTTTTAAATAATTCTGTATTTTATCTTTTTGATCATAACCCATCTCACAGCTAAAAAATTTAATTCTGCGCTTTAAGACTTCAGCAAGCAGTTCTTTGATTATCTCATCGCCGACACTCCCGCCAAAAAGAGCATTTTGCGGCTCATAGGAGAGGTTTGATTCCAGCACTGCATCTGCTGCGATATAGGGAGGATTTGAGACAAGATAATCTATCTCTTCACTCACGGGCTCTAGGAGTGAACCCTCACGCAGCTCAATCTGCTCTTGAAGCCCAAATTTTTCGATGTTTTTTTGTGCAACACCAAGCGCCGCAGGAGAGATATCTACTGCAATAATCTTTGCATTTTTAAACTTCTTTGCAAGCATTATAGAGATAATACCGCTGCCCACACCAACTTCTGCAAAAGTAAGCGCAGCATCTCTGTCTGCCACGTTTTTCTCTACCGCATCAATGAGCAACTCCGTCTCAGGACGAGGGATCAAAGCACCTGCATCTATGTAAAACTCTTCACTGTAAAAACTCACTCTGTTGACTATATATTCAAAAGGCTCATTTTTACTTCTACGCTCTACCCAATGAAAAAATGCCTCCGGTACTTCTATTTCAGATTTTTGATTTGAAATAAGCCAGAGTTCATCTTTTTGAAAAAAAGCCATAAAAAGAAGTTGTGCCTCACGCGAAGCACGTGTAATATTTGCCTGCGTGAGCGTTTGCGTTATCTCACGCAAGAGATCACGAACTAAATATTTGCGTCGCATTTGCCCGCTAATCCGCTATCATCAATATAGCCAATATCCACCCCAAGCTCTTTTAATCGCTCAATAACAGGCGGATGGGTATAGTGAAAGAAGATATAGATCGGATGTGAAAGTGGAAAACTTTTATTTTCATTAACAAGTTTTTTCAGTGCATTTGCAAGTTCTATCGATCCCGCAGCGCCACCGAGTTCACTTCCTGTTCTATCTGCCTCATACTCATTATGACGACTCACTATTCCCATAATCGGCATCATAATAAAGCCAAGAACAGGCATAAAGAGCATCAAGAGTATCATAACAACATAGGGCTCTTTTGGAACTCCTAACTCCATATAAAGTGAATCTGGAAGATTTCCAAAGAGCGCAAACATTGCAAAGAGCATTGCTCCCACAAGTGCAATGTTTTTATAGATGTCTCCATGCGCAAAGTGTCCAAGTTCATGTCCAAGCACAGCTAAAAGCTCTTTGGTTGTGAGTTTTTCTAAGAGTGTATCAAAGAGCACAACCCGTTTTGTCTTCCCAAAACCGCCAAAATAGGCATTGAGTCGTGCATCACGTTTACTTGCATCAGAAATAAATACGCCAGAGCTCACAAAACCCGTTGCATCCATAAGTCGCTTTATCTCGCTGTCAAGCTCTGCATCTTCAAGCGGTTTGAGCTTATCAAAGAACATCGCGCGAAAGGTTGGATAGAGCATATTTATAGCTATCACTATGGCAAATATAAAGAGAAAACTCCAAAGCCACCAGAGTGTAAGATTTGCCATAATTTCATAAATACCCCACACAACCAATGAACCAAGCAGAATCATCATCACAAATGAGATAAGCGTATCTTTTACCCACTGCCCTATTGAAGATTTATTAAATCCATACTTTGTATCTAAAACGAACTTCTCATAATAAGAAAACGGCAGTGAGATAATATAATTTATTACCACAAACCCCATAACAATGACTATATTTTTCATCGCTTCATCTTCAAAGAGATAAAATTGGTGTTCAAGCACTTTAATACCAAAGCCTATCCAGGCAATAAAAACAAGATAATCAACAAATGTATTGACAATTGCAAGCTTCTCTTTGTCTGCCGCATAGTTACCTGCTTTTAAAAAATCGGCTGCACCTAATAAAACCGGTGTCTTTCTTTTGAGTATATTTACATAACCAATCTGCATTACACTAACATAAATCGACACCGCTACATAAAGCGTGTAAATACCTACAATTGTCATTAACATCTATTATCTACCTTTTTTATTTTACTGGCATTACATGTACACCAAAGGGTACTGTTGCAAATTTTTCTTTTACTGGGATTGTCTCACTTTTTGCATTATATATCTTCCCTGCAACTGTATAAGCAACACCTACAAGCAGACATAAAGCAATAACTGCCCAAACAACTCTCTTTTTATCACCTTCAAGTTTGTTATAATCACTAATATCTTCTAATGTTGGTTCCATACTAAATCCTTGTGTCTTAAATTTTAAAAATGATAACACAATTCCTTATAAAAAAATGAAACACTTTATAAGTAACTTGACGGCTTAAGTCTATTTTTTATTTTATTTTATCGTCAAATATTATTCAACAGGATAATCTAAAATATAATCAACAACTTTGGACTCCAATGTCACCTCTTTAATAAGTTCAACTACTTTAAGATGCTCTTCGTGCACCGCATATGCTTTGAGAGCTTCTTGTGTCTCAAATGTCGAATACAAAGAGAGATCCATTGCTCGATCAGATTCATTAAAATTTATACCTACTTCCATTGATTTAAGACCATCAATCTTGCCTTCAAGTTTTTCAAGTTTCTCTTGTACTTTTGCAATATTTAAAACTTTATTTTCTTCTTTAAACTTGAACATTACAATATGAACTACCATTTTACATCCTTAAAAAAATTTCAAAATTTTACCTAATTTTTTTGTTATTCTGCTTTCATAACCAAAGCTCTATAGTTTTCATCTTTTGCAACTAAACCGGCTTCATAGAGAAACTGGCTTGGCAAAAAGTTCTGTTTTTTGATCTTATCATATTTGGCATAACTGAGGTACAAAATATCTTTTGCGCGAGTTACGGCTACATAAAAAAGGCGTCGCTCTTCATCAAGACTGCCTCCGCGCTGCATCAGCTTTCTATTTGGAAAACGTCCATCCATCAAATCTACCACATAGACCTCTTTATACTCCAGTCCTTTGCTTGCATGCACGCTTAAAAGATTCACACCTTCACCCTGTGTAAGATCTGATGAACCGAGTATCATTGCATTTAAAAAGCGATCATGTTCACTGTAGGGCTTTGCCAGCTCTTGGAGCAGCAGCATTTTTCTGTTAATGCGAACAAAAGACTCCTCTTTTTGCTTCTCATCAACACTGCCGTCTTTAAGTGTGGCACGTTTTATTGAGAGATACTCGGCAATATATTTAAAAAGATCCGAATCGGCGATTTTTCGCACAATGGTACGCGGCTGCTTGATCCCTTTTAAGTCACGAAAGAGCATATAAAAGTTATGCAAAAATGTCGCAGACTCTTTTGTCAGCTTTGGGTGTTTTAAAATAGGGTTTTTCATAAACTTCGCTTCAAAACCGAGTTTTGCGTATTTCCCTACTGCGCCGAGTTCCAAGAAATCATCAAAGAGACCGAGTTGATGATTGAGTTTGCGCTTTTCAAAAGGATTTTTCATCGACTCATCAGGCGCATAAAGCCCATAAAACATACTTCCCTGCCCTAAAGCTTTTAACGCTGTATAGAGCTCTTTTGCCATAGCACTCCCAATGCCTCGCGCAAACTCAAAAAGGTGAATAAAAGCCATCATATCGGCTTCATTGACAAGCAAAGTATAGAGATCAAGCACGGCTTTGACCTCACGCGAATCAAAAAAGCTTGTCCCTCCTTTACGCTTGCAGGCAATGCCAAGCTCACGCAACCCTACTTCAATACCATCTGCAGAGGAGTTATTACGAAAAATGACAGCTATCTCCTCACGCGGTGTTGTTGTATTGGCAATTTTATCTGCCACGCCATGATACTGATCAAAGAGTTCGTCAAAAGCTAAAAGTTTAGGCGCTTGAGCATTAAAATCACGCGTTACTTCCAATTTTTTTGGATAGATTCGTTCATTTATCTCTATTACCTTGTTTGCCAAAGAGAGAATAGGACGAGAAGATCGATAATTCTTTGTAAGCGTATGCACAACGGCATCAGGATACTTCTTTGTAAAAGAGCCAATGATCGTGATATCTGCTCCATTAAAAGCATAGATAGACTGATCATAATCTCCCACACAAAAGAGTGAGGGCGGCTGCATCGCATCAATGAGTGTTCCCTGAAGTGCATTGGTATCTTGATACTCATCGACAAGCACCTCTTTATAGCCTAACTCTATCTCTTTTGCCATACTTCTAAACTGTAAAAGCAGGTCATTAAAGTTTAAAAAGCCATACTCACTTTTGAGCGCTTCAAACTCATCGACCACATCGGCATAGATCATCGCAAAGAGTTCATGTTCGGGATAGTTTTCAATAAGCCACGATTCAAAATCTCTCTCTAACTCCGTATTTTGATAATAAGAGTAGAGATCATAAAGATGATTACCGCCATAAGGCTGCACATCTGCATCTATATGCATAAAAGAGCGTTTTTCAAAGACAGAACGAAAGAGGGTCTTGAGCTCACGCTGCTGTTTGAGCACCACGCGTTTATCACGTTTTTTCAACCAACGATAACTAACGGCATGAAATGTTCCGGCATCTATTTTCTTGGCAACATCTCCGCCAAAGTACTCTGCCACACGCGCAACCATCTCTGCTGCGGCTTTGTTTGTAAATGTAAGCAGCAGTATCTCCTCGGGTTTTACTCCTGAGTGCAGTAAATGGGCGATCCTGCCGACTATGGTCGATGTTTTCCCTGTTCCGGCTGAAGCGATAATAAGGTTTTGATTGGCTTTGGAAGTTGCAGCTGCATACTGCTCTTCATTTAAACGGCTTAATGGCATGACGAAATTATACTATGAAAATGCAGTGTTAATCTAAATGAGAGTATAATTTCGCCAACAATATTCAAGGAATATCAGGGATGCAAGAGAATCGCGCAGTTTTTAAAATCATTACTAATGAAACAAAAGAAAATATTGAAAATATGAAGATTGTTACACCATCAATTTACAGTTCTATTTTTTCAAAATTTGCAGATGAACATCATATTTCTCTCGAAAATGAAGAAGAAATTTCACGTAAAATTCTTGAAGAAGAGTGCACTCACCTAGAACAAATGCAGGAAAGAACAGCACACAATGCCAACTTATTAAATAAAAATACGACAAAAGCCATAAATGCCATCAAAGAAAAAAATGACACTCTTCTCAATGAGGTTTTACATGAAACAGAAGCATTACGGCTTGAAGTAGAGAAGCTGCGTGAGTCTGTATACCAAGATGAACTTACACATACACACAATCGTAAATGGCTTCATGACAACTATATGCAAGATGACAATGAATCCTTTAATCAAAATGGGCTTTTAGTTCTCCTTGATCTTAATTATTTTAAACAAATTAATGATACGCATGGACATATTATTGGGGATAAAGTTCTTATTTTCATCGCAAACAGACTAAAAAGTATCAGTAAAAATGTCGTGCGTTATGGCGGGGATGAGTTTCTTGTGCTCTTTTCCAAAGAAAAATCTCTTGAACAGAGCAGCAAAATTCTCAATAAACTACGTGAAAGTATCCTTACTAAAAAACTCAAAGCACATGAAGAGATGTTCACACTGAGTTTTTCATTTGGAATTACTCCTTTTCAAGCAGGTGAAAAACTTACAGAAATTATCGAAAGAGCTGATGCAAATATGTATGACGACAAAGTGCGAATCAAACAAAAAATCAAAGGTATCTAAGCTCTTTTTCGATATAATCGCGCAATTTAAATACTTGCAAGGCTTACGATGTCAGAAAACAAATACAATCCACAAGAAACCGAAAACAGATACTATAAAATTTGGGAAGAGAGAAAGTACTTCGAGATAGATGGCAACAGAGCCATCCAAGAAGAGGGAAAAAACTTTGCTATTATGATGCCGCCGCCAAATGTTACAGGAAGACTGCACATTGGTCACGCGCTTACCTTTACACTTCAAGATATCATCACACGCTACAAACGTATGGATGGCTATAAAACACTTTGGCAACCGGGAACGGATCATGCCGGAATAGCAACACAAAATGTCGTTGAGAAGCAACTCTTAGCAGAGGGTACAACAAAAGAAGAAATTGGCCGTGAAGCATTTTTAGAGCGTGCTTGGAAATGGAAAGCGGAATCTGCAGGCATAATGACAGAACAACTACGTAAAATGGGCGTCTCTCCTGCGTGGGAGCGTGAGCGTTTTACTATGGATGCAGGCTTACAAAAGTCCGTAAAAGAGGCATTTGTCCATCTTTATAATGAGGGACTTATAGTTCGTGGAAACTATATGGTCAACTGGTGTACACACGATGGCGCACTCTCAGACATTGAGGTCGAGCACGAAGAAGAGGATGGCAAATTTTACCACATCAAGTACCCGTTTGCCGATGGCAGCGGCTTTGTCGAGGTTGCAACAACACGTCCTGAGA
>FPHK01000001.1_pt1 | contig 44933 bp, 54 predicted proteins | sample 1057251 | NCBI WGS metagenome assembly FPHK01 (sample SAMEA4473311, study PRJEB15554) | hydrothermal vent metagenome | biome: marine basaltic hydrothermal vent biome; feature: marine hydrothermal vent; material: water | place: Pacific Ocean | collected 2011-06-14/2011-07-23 | depth 1155 m
TACCGTCAGGAGTCTGTATTTAAAAGGATAGGAATGACACTTGATCTGATGGTTGGAAAGACAAAACTGCTTCGAGTTGAGGGAGTTTAATCAATGAAGTCCTTTTAGGCTTCTTGATTCTTAGCATGAACCTTCTCTTTCTTTTTTGTTTTTGCAAAACCGGCACCTTTTTTTGTTTTTGCTTCAAGTCCTAGTGATTCGATCTTTGTTCTATAATCAACTCCTTTTGCATGCATCACAGCAAAACATTTCGCAATAACGGCAATGGTATTTGGTACTTCGCCCTTTTTTTTATAAGACTGAATATTTTTTTCACTTACTTTTATAAGTTTACTGAACTTTGGCAGACTAATTTCTGCATCTAACAATAGTTTTTTAAATTCTATAAATGTCATCTAATCACTCCTAAGTACCTATCCATAAATAAAACATATTATAGTTATTTATATCTTAACTCTATATTTTATAGAGTTTTTCTTGACAAAGAAAAATAAATTATATATAATAGATATAATTTATTACTAAAAGGATCCTCAAATGGCAAAAGATAAGAAAAAAGAGTTAGAAGCTAAAGCAAAAAAAGTTACTAAAAAAGCAGATAAAAAGAAAAGTGCTAAAAAAGCCGAAAAGAAAAAAGTAGAAAAAAAGAAAAGTCAGAAAAAAGCCAAGAAAGCTGACAAAAAGAAGATTGCTAAAAAGTTAGCGAAAAAAGCTGAAAAGAAAAAGGCAAAAAGTAAAGCGAAGAAAAAAGCTGCAAAGAAAAAATAGTTTTTAAAAGTTTCTAATCATGAAGCCCACTCGGGCTTCACTCATAAACATAAAAAGAAAATGAAATTTAAAATTTACATTTTAGATTAGAAATCTATCTGTGTTGTTAGCATATAAGATGTACTTTTAGGGCTTGGTGTTCCTGCTGCATGATCATTATCATTAATAGTAACATTTGCTACCCACTCAACATTACGATTTTGTTTCCAAGCTGCACCAGCTATGTAAGTATTTTTTGCATATTTTGTTGCACCACTTACTACATCAGGAGTCCATTTATCAGCTCTTATAAATGTCTTATATTGATGTTCATTTCCTAAACGACCCTCTACATTAAAAGAGTAACCACTTCCTGAACCTTTAGAAACGGCACCTGTTGCAGATGAATTAGTTGAAGTATCTGTTGAAGTTACATACTGTGCTGACGCTAAGAATGCCGGCATATTATATACTGTATGAAAACCATAAAATTTTAAATCATCATATTGTTTCGTTACACTATTTAAAGAGTGTTTTTGATTTACTTGACCAAAGAAAGAAGCATCAAGATATGTATTTTTCTCAGGCTTACCATGTGTTCCAAGAAAATGCCCTGTAAATCTCCACTCTAAACTCATACCATTTGATACTTGTGCAGAGTGATACCCTTCGCCGTTAAAGAGACCGTAATCAGCATCAAAGTATTTTGTTCTTGTTTTTGCCATAACACCAAAGTCCGCTGAACTTGACAGATGAGCAGAATTTTTATTCTCAATCAAAATTTCGGAAATACTTCTATACAACCAAGAGTTATGTTCTTCATAATCATGCCAAGGTCTATGAGCCAAACCTATTTCTAAAGATGTAACAGGTAAAACATTATGAAGATTTAAGTAAGCATATTTTGCACGAACAATCATACTACCATTCGTATTTGCAGTTGTACTGCTTTCTCTTGTTAAATCCATCGTCACACGATAATATGATTTAGGATCATCCAAAAGATAGGCTTTTAGTTGAAAATAACCACGACGAACTTCAAAATCTTGTGTAGATGGTGTTGCAGTATTTGAAAAATTCGTATATTTATACCCTATAAATGTCTGACCAGAAAATTTCAATTTATCAGCTTTTGAAAATACTGAAGTTGGTATTTTAATCTCTGTACGCCCCTCAGCCGGTTTTGTAAAAACCTGACCATTTGCATCTTGATAAAGTTTTACAGATGCATTTGCAGCAACTGAAGATAGAGTTAAAACAGCTAAAGCTGATAAAACAATTTTTTTCATTTGTAAATTCCTTTTTTGTTTGTTGTCGAAAGTATAAAACAGCAAGATTACATAAAGGTTACAAAGAAGGTTTTATTTTGTAACCTTGCTGTAATCAAAAAGTTTTATACTTTCGCAACTTAAATTTAAAAGGTGTAATACATGACAAAAGTAATTAAACTTGCTCTTGCTACTTCAGTTTTAGCTGGTGGTCTTATGGCTAATGATGTTATCAAAGGAAGCGGTGCTTCTTTTCCTTATTCAGTCTATCAAAAATGGACAAAAGCATACAATAAGGCAACCGGTATTAAAGTTGACTATATCTCTAAAGGTTCTTCTAAAGGGATCAAAGACGCTAAAGCACGTCAAGTTGATTTTGCAGGAACTGACAAACCTTTAAGTCCTAGAACATTAAAGAAAAACGGCCTTTATCAATTCCCAGGTGTTGTTGGTGCGATTACTATGGGGTACAATCTTCCAGGTGTAGAAAACTTAAAACTCTCTCGCGCTGCAATTGTATCTATTGCAAACGGAAGTACAAAATATTGGGATGATGCTGTTATTGCAAAAGCAAACAAAGGTGTAAAACTGCCACATAAAAAATTAACATTCGTTCACCGTGCAGATGGTTCTGGAACAACTTTTAACTTTACATACTATCTTTCAAAAGTAAGCAAAAAATGGAGAAAACATTATGGTGCAAAGAAATCATTAAATTGGCCAGGTGATCACCATATCGGCGGAAACAAAAATACAGGTGTTGCATCACTCATCAAACAGACTGCATATTCAGTAGGTTACATTGATTACGCAGATGCAGAAAAAAATAACATTGTAATGGCTACAATTGAAAACAGAGCAGGAAATTACATCAAACCAGAGCTTAAAGCATTTCAAGCTGCAGCAGCAAAAGCTGACTTAAATCCTAAAAAAGATTTTTACTCTGTCATCGCTGATCCTAAAGGAGCAGACTCTTATCCAATGGTAGCAGCAACATTCATTCTTGTACCTGCAGAAAAACAGGCAATGGACAAAAAAGTAACAGCATTCTTTGACTGGTCATATAAAAACGGTCAAGATATTGCAAAAAGCCTCGGTTTTGTTCCACTTCCAGACTCTTTAACAAATAAAATAAGAAAATACTGGAAAGCAAAAGGGATTAACTAATCCAACTCCTTTTTAGGAGTTGATTTTTTCTAATACTGCCTCTACCGTAAAACCAAACTTCTCAAAGAGTTTGCCTGCAGGTGCAGATGCGCCAAATGTATCCATACCGATAACCTCATCAGCCAAACGATACCACTCAAGTCCGCGAGCCGCTTCGATTGCTACTTTTTTTGTTGTCGGCACTATCATCTCATCGATGTATGACTGCTCTTGTTCTATGAAAAGATCATAACACGGCACAGAAACAACATTTACTTTGATACCTTTTTCATTGAGTGCCTCTTTTGTTTTAAGGGCAAGTTCTACTTCACTTCCTGATGCCATCAATGTAAGCGTTGCATCTGCATCACTTGCAAGCAGGTATCCACCACGTGCGATTTCTCCTTGAACCGGATCAGGCAGAAGAGCTAAAGATTGGCGTGAACAGACAAAAGCAGATGGAGATTTTTTCATCTCTAAAGCCACTTGCCACGCAACAACATTCTCCGCACCATCAGCAGGACGCCATACATAGAAGTTCGGCAGTGCACGGAATTGTGAAAGATGCTCGATCGGCTGGTGTGTCGGTCCATCTTCCCCTACGCCGATGCTGTCATGTGTCCAGATAAAAAACTGCTGAATACCCGCAAGAGCAGCAATACGTGCTGCAGGTTTGAGGTAATCCGAGAAAACAAAAAATGTTGAAGTAAACGGCATAATAGGCCCATAGAGTGCCATAGCATTAGCAATGGAAGCCATAGCATGCTCACGAATACCGAAGTAGATATTTTTCCCTTTTGGAAATGTACCCATGTCATTGAGGTATGTTTTATTTGATGGGCTAAGGTCTGCTGAACCACCGATAAATGCCGGAATTGCTTTTGCAATAGCATTGAGCACCTTACCGTTTGTGTTTCTTGTTGCATCGGCTTTTTCAAATTTCGGCCACTCTATGCGAGAGAAGTCATGATTTAAGAGTGCATCTAAAGCTTCATTTTGCTCCATAAGCGGCGCAGTTTTGAGTGAGTGAATCCACTCACGTTCTGCTAAATCTCCAGCTTCTATAGCACAACGAAAACGTGCCATTACATCTTCAGGTACAAAGAATTTTTTCTCAGGATCAAAACCTGCACCACGTTTTGCATCGGCAATGACATCTTCACCAAGCGGCGCTCCATGAGAGTGGTGGCTTCCCTCTAATGGTCCTGCACCTTTTGCAATGATAGTGTTTGCAATAATAATAACAGGACGATCAGCTTTTTTTGCCTGCGTAATAGTTGCATCGATTGCATCATAATCATGCCCGTTACACTCTAAAACTTCCCAGCCTTGTGCTTCAAAACGGGCACGAATATCTTCTGAAATAGAAAGATCCGTATTTCCCTCAATAGTAATGCGGTTTGAGTCGTAGATAAGAATGAGATTGTCAAGCTTGTTATGTCCGGCAATAGAACACGCTTCATAACTGATCCCCTCTTCCAAATCGCCATCACCGCACAGACAGTAAACAGTATGATCAATGAGTTTTGCAGTCTCACTATTTACCTGCGCGCCCATAAACTTGCTCGCCATTGAAAAACCAACTGCATTTGCCACACCCTGTCCAAGCGGACCTGTTGTGATCTCTACACCGGCAGTATGTCCAAATTCAGGATGTCCCGGTGTTTTAGAATCTAATTGACGAAACTCTTTTAGATCTTCTATCTCAAGCCCATAGCCCCAAAGATAATAAAGAGAGTAGATAAGCCCCGTTGCATGCCCGCCTGAGAAAACAAGTCTGTCACGATTAAGCCATGATGGATTTTTTGGATTATGTTTGAGATGTTCGCTTAAAACCACTGCAATATCTGCAAGTCCCATCGGTGCACCCGGGTGACCTGAGTTTGCCTTTTGAACCATATCGGCTGCTAAAAATCTAATTGTGTTTGCCATCTTTTGACGCATTTCATTACCCATCTTCTGTTTTCCTTATGTATTATAAAGTCTTAAAAATAGACTTCTTAGAAAAATTTTTTGTAAGGCTCAGATCAAATGGAGGATTTGCCCTTGTAAAAAAGTTTTCTAAGAAGTCAAATTATTTTTTATTTAACTAGACTACTTACTTATGTCTGTTTATATACTTAATCAATATTGGTGAGAGCTCACGCTGCAGACTCTCATCAAAACCACTCATCTCTTGTGTTAAGGCATCTGCTAAAAGATTCGCCTCACGCAGTGATTCATCTAAACCTAAAATAGTGACAAAACTGTTTTTGTCTTCATCATTGTTTGTCAGTTTTCCAGCTTCCTCACTTGATTGCGTAACATCTAAAATATCATCTTGAATCTGAAAAAGCAGCCCCAGTTTGATACCGAAATCATATAGCTTCTCTGCCACATCTTCACGCCCTACAATAATAGCCCCCATCTTCAGTGATGCCGCAATGAGCTTTGCCGTTTTGTTCGTATGAAGTGTTTTGATATCTTCAAGTACTAAAGGCTTGTTCTCAAAATAACAATCAATAGCCTGCCCCAACACCATGCCATTAAGTCCGCCATTGTGAGCGAGTTCTTTAATGAGCTTCACTTTTGTCTCATCTGAAAAAGGTGCATCACTAAGGACTTCAAACGCATAGGTATTGAGCGCATCTCCTACTAAAATTGCTGTTACCTCATCATAAAGAATATGCAGTGTCGGATTACCGCGACGGAGTGGAGAGTCATCCATAGCAGGTAAGTCATCATGGATGAGTGAATAGGTATGTAACAGTTCTATCGCATAGGCTGCATGATAGGCTGACTCTATCATAAGAGGATTGTAAGCCTCTACAACACCTAAAAGCAGTGCCGGACGAAAACGCTTTCCACCGGCATTTAACATAGCATGAAGTGCCTGCTCATAATGCGGGTGAATACTTTGTGATTGTGGTAAGTTTTTTTGTAAGAACTGCTCAAATTTTTGCATATGAAATTGTACTTTTTTTCTACTTAATGTTTACAAAAAACTCAAAGCCGTTACGCTCAAAAAGCAATGAAGAGTAGTTTTTAAACTTCTCAAGATGCTCCCGCAACTCTTTTTGATTTTTAACTAAAACACCATTAATCTGTATAAGTCTGTCACCACGATGCAGTCCATACTTTTGAAATGCAGGAGTAATTTTCACAAGAGAGAGTCTTTTATCGAAATAGAGCCCTTTTCTCTCAAAAAAAGTATCACTCAGGGCTCCACCTCCTAAACGTTTAGCAATGCTTACTTTATAAGTAATATATTTTGAGCCTCTTTTTACTTTTACACTATGCTTTGTATTGATTTTACAAAAGAGAATCTTACGCATTAAAAAAGCAGCACTTTTTATCTTCTTTGCATCAAAAGCCACTATAATATCTCCCTTTTTAAAAGGATTCTCTTTCATAAAAGGATCGCTTGCACTCACAACTACATCTCCATTTTTATCCCTTACTCGAATACCGATATCTCCATATTGTACTGTTTTTGATTCTATGAAGTGTTTCAAATACTCTTTTTGGATAACGCCTCTTTGTGTGACAATTCCCTCAAGCGAACAACACGAATTTGTTACAAGTGCAGGAGTAGCTAATTTTTTACTGTAACGTGCCAAAGTGTTCAAACCTATTTCATTATGAATAAAATGCCCCTTTTTGGCAACTTTATCTGTAACAATTGCAGTTGTAAGTTGCAAGCGCATATTAATATCAAAAGGGTATTGGAATGGTTGCTTATCCTCTACAAGATAGAGCGACAAAAAAGGATCATATTTTAAAATTTTTGTTTTTGGAAGATGCTTTGCATAAACAAGACGTCTTTTTTTTGTTATTGGGATAGAGAGAAAATTTTTTTGTATTGCCTGTGAATCTTTAACTTTTGCAATGCAGGATACATAATCGCCTTTACAGGCATAAAGGTTGAAAAAGAGAGAAGAAGCAAGTACAAAGAGGCGAAAGAACACCTACTTTGTTCCACCAAACGGATTTGCACCGCCAAGCATTCCAAGCGCACTCTGCTGTTGGTTTTGCTGTACCATTTTATTGGCATCGTTAATGGCACCTATAAGAAGAATCTGCAGAGACTCTTTGTCTTCTAAGAGTTCATCATCGATGTTAAGATCGATCACTTCACCGTTCCCGTTGAGTGTTAACTCCACCATACCGCCGCCGCTTTTAACACTGAAAGTTTTGTTTGCAAGATCTTCTTTGAGTTTTTGAGCACTCTCTTCAAAGCCTTGCAGCATCTTGCTCAAGTCACCCATATTTTCAAACATAATTATTTCTCATTCATTATTAAATTTCGTCGTGAATAGCGTCTATATTGTTTTCATCATTCAGAAGAACAACACGTGGTTTATACTCTGCCAACTCTTTTTCATCATAGGCAGCATAGGCAACAATGATGATCTTGTCACCTTTGTGTACTTTACGCGCTGCTGCACCATTAAGACAGATATCACGTTTTCCACGTTCACCTAAGATAATATAAGTAGAAAAACGCTCACCGTTGTTTATGTTGAGTATCTCTACTTTTTGTCCAACACGCATCTTTGAAGCCTCTAAAAGCTCCTCATCTATAGTAATAGAACCAACATAGTTCAAGTTTGCATCTGTTACTGTAGCGCGATGGATTTTGCTGTACAACATCTCAATTGTCATTATTTTTCCTACATTCCCATCTGTTTTTTCATATCAGCAGGGCTAATTGGTTCATCCCACATCTCAGAATCAATAACATATTCTTCTACAACATTACCACCTAAGATATGTTCTTCTACAATTCTATCAATTTTTTCTTTAGTTAAACCTGCGTACATTGTATGCCCTGGTTCAACAAGCATAACAGGCCCCATTTGACAACGGTTCATACATGAAGTACGAATCGGCTGCACAGTTCCCATAATTCCTTGTTGCATTAGCGATTGTGCAAGATATTGAAAAAGATCTTGTGTCTGTGGTGTAACACATGATGGTTTTGGCATCCCTGGAGGTGCTGACTGCTCACATTTAAATATATAATATGCCGGTTGTGGAATTCCCATTAAAATAGTCCTTGAATTTTTTATGCAATTATAGCAAAATTCTACAATGATATTCTAATGCTGCATAATAAGTTTACTTTTTTAAGTTAGCTTGCAACTTTTTAGATATAATTTTGCTAAAAAACAGGAATATAACTTTGAAAAAAATACCACTACTGCTTCTCATCTCTTCACTACTCTTAGCGCAATCGTCAATATATCTTGGAACCGGTTATGGATATAACAAAGAGAATATTTCCTATAATGCAAAACATTTCTCTAAAAATAATAACGCCGCAAGAATAAAAATAGGTTATGGAGACAGAAAAGCCTATGCTGTGGAATTATCCTTTGACTATGTTGATAATAATAAAAAAATATTTAATGCTCAAGACGGAAAAAAATATGGTTTTAATGTCGAGCTTTTAAAAGCCTTTGATTTTGGTATTTATGTAAATCCGTTCCTCAAAGCAGGTTTTGGTGCAGGCTACTTAGAAACTCCGGCAGATACAACCAACAGTTCACTTACTTATGGAACATTCAATCTTGGAACAGGTATGTTCATACCGCTCAATGAACATTTCGATATTGAACTAGCGTATGAATTTAAAAATGTATCGTATCAAAAACTTGACAACAACCTTACCTATTCACCTTCATCAACACTCCATATAGGCTATATCGGCGTCAATTTCAGATTTTAGAAATAAAATTTAAAATTGCAGTAAGGGCTTTTTGTCGTATAGTGTCTTTTTCAATAAAAAGCTCATGATATGCCCCTTTTATCGTCACTCCTTTACAGTGCAACGCCCTTTGACAAAATGCAATTTGCGCTTCATGCGTAACAACACTGTCATTCTCTCCCTGTAATAATAAAACGGGAATAGTGATTAAGTTTGCTTTTTCTACACTCACAGCAGACCATTTACAAGCTTCTTTAAGCCATTGCAAACTTGGTCCACCTACTCTAGTCTGCGGCTCTTTAACATAAGCTTTTTTCATAATTTCAAAACGCTTCTTGGAGTGCGTTAAATCATTGCCATCAAATTCATAGTTTAAAATATCATAAGAGGCTGTCCCTCGAATATATCGCTTGGCATCTTCTTGTTTTTTTTCAACTAACTTACAAAAAAATCCACTCATTGATGGTACTACAATAGAAGGTTCACACATTGGTGAAGAGAGTATGAGTGCATCAAAATCATCCCTGTAACGTTCTACATAGAGTGCCGCAATTGCACCACCCATAGAGTGTCCAAGCAAAATCCGTTTTTTATTATGCGGTACATAATTTGAAACAAAAAACTTCAAATCATCAACATAATGAAAAAAATTATCTACATAACCCATCTGCTTATCTTCAACAAGACGCTGTGAATACCCCTGTCCACGATGGTCTAAAATATAAACGCTATACCCATTTTGATTGAGATCATACAAGAGCTCTTGGTATTTAACCATTCCCTCTGTGCGTCCGCTTGAAATAACGATAATCGCTTTTGGATTTGTAACACTAAATATTTTATACGCGATTGCAACATTGTCTGAAGCTGTAAAGTAGTGTAGTTTATGTTTATAAAAATAAGGAGAGATTACACTTTCATATTTTTGCGCCAGCTCTTTTTCTGTCGTAAACTTATAGTGCTTATCAATATACTGCCAATACTCAAAACCAAAGAGCCAAGAGAATGTTATAAACAATACTAAAACAATTCTCATAAGCACTCTTTTTTAAAGTTCTAGTAGTTCTCTGACTATCTCTCTGTCATCAAAAGGAAATTTTTCATCATAAATAATTTGATATGTTTCATCACCTTTTCCTAAGATAACAACAACCTCCTCGCCCTCTTGCTCATCAAGTGCCATCTCTATGGCCTTTTTACGATTGAGTTCTACTGTAACATTTGTTTTATCTTCTATGCCGCTGAGAATATCTGTGACAATAGCATCGGGATCTTCATGACGAGGATTATCACTTGTGATATAGACTTTTTTTGCCAGACTTGCAGCAACTCTTCCCATTAAAGGACGCTTGCTTTTATCTCTATCTCCACCTGCACCAAAGACAACTAAGAGCTCTTTTTCTTTAAGAGCATTGAGTACCTGTGCCATACCGTCAGGCGTATGCGCAAAATCTACAATGACATTTGGTGCCATAGAGACCTGCTCCATTCTCCCACTTACACCTGCAAAATTATCAACAACATCGGCAACTTCCTCAAGTGTTTTATCTGTTATGAGATGTGTCGCAGCAATCGCTGCCATCAGGTTGTAAAGATTAAAAAAACCATGCAGTGACGCTGTAAACGGAACAATCTCGCCAAAATGTTGAATAATCCCACTGCTGCCCTCATTTAAAGAGTATGCCATCAATCTATAAGTAGCAGGATTCTCTATACCATAGGTAAAAGCATTTTTAAAATTAAATTTTGCACGCGGCTCATCTTTGTTAATGAGTTTTTTACTCTCATCTTGGAAAAAAGAGTTTTTAATGTTAATGTACTCTTCAATGCTCTTATGATAATCAAGATGATCCTGCGTAATATTCGTTAGGATTTTAAGAGCAAAAGGTAAACCTTCTATTCTCTTTTGTGCTATTGCATGTGAGCTCACTTCCATTATAAAATATTCACAGCCAGCCAAACGTGCTTGATAAATGTGTCGGTAGGTATTTAAAACAGAAGGTGTTGTAAGTGTTTTTCCCTCAACAACTGTATCATTCATAAAAAACCCACGCGTTCCCTGCATAGCTGCTTTATAACCAAGATCTAACAAGAAAGAGTATATTGCACTTGCTGTGGTTGTCTTGCCGTTTGTTCCGGTAATACCTATGATTTGAATATCATTCACACCAAAAAGCTCTGCGATATCTCCTACTTTGATAATGGAGTGCGCACCATTCTCTTTTGCATTTTGTAAATATTTTTCATTTTGTGTAGTAAGAACAAAAGCCGTATCAACATCACACTCCTGTGAATTTTCGGTTACATATTTGTAGGGCTGACCCTCAAGTTCAATTTTCAATATTTTTTCCTTGAGCTAGTTTTTTCAGCAGTTTTGCCAAAAGTTTATCTGATGGATAGACACTCAAAGCATTCTCAAGATAACTCAAAGCCATTTCAGAAAAATCATGCTCTATCAATTTGTCCAAGAAATCTAAAAAATCCTCTTTTTCGGTAATTATAACACGAGTCGAGAACATAATATTTTCAAAAGTCTCTTTAAAATCAGCACCCTCATCAAGTAGTTTTTTAAAATCACTGTATAAAATACCGTCTTCAAACTCTAGTCGTTCACGTAGAGGCTGAGCGAAAGCTTCTCCTAATTTATCAAGTGTACCGTCCATATTATTAAGTATCTCCTGCATAAGAATATCAGCTTCTTCACTATCCTCTTGACGCAGTATCTCATAGTAATCAAAAAGAGCTTCAGCACCACTCTCACCACTCATAGCCATCTCTGAAAGAATTACACCATTGTAAGCCTCTTTTGAATTTGGATAATTTTGCAACACTTCAGCGAATTTTTGTAAAGCCTTTTCATACTCTGCTTTGGAAAAACTCTCTTTTGCTTGTGATAAAATCTTATATTTGCTTATTGTACTCATTTTTCTCTTTTATAAATTATCTATATCGTTTTCCATTCCCATAGGAACATTGACTACACAAATCTCTGGATGTATATCCATTCTAAGCTGTCTCTCAACACCGTACTTTAATGTTGAACCACTACTGGAACATCCTATACATGCACCTTTTAACTGTACATAAACATTGCCATTTTTAACCGTTATAAAATCAATATCACCACCATCAAGTGCTAATGACGGGCGTACCTTCTCTATAACATGCTTTACAGGTTCCATAAGCTCTTCATCAGTAAAGGGAATCATTTTTTATCCTTCTGGTACAATTTATTTATATATTTATATCATAAAATATGACAAAATCGCTTAACTAGCCATAAAAAATATTTTTACCTAAACTTTTAAAGCCATTGCCTCTTGCACATACGATGGTTTTCGCATTGAGACAACAATAGTATCTATATCGTCAATCTCCAATAAAAATCGGAGTGCACACACCTGCATTTTACCATTGCACTCTTTGAAATACTCTTTAAGCACTGTTTTTGTCAATTTTGATGACTCATATGCCACCATTGCTCTGTAGCTTTGTAAAAATCTCTCAATATACTCCAAAAGCACATCTAAGACATCTTGATGAATATTTTCTATGGCTTTTTTAATATGCGGCAAGATTTGTCTGGACAAAAATTGATCATACTCCCCAATAAAACCAAACTTATGTTTGTTCATATCCATCTGTTCTATCAGATTATAAAGTGGTTTAAGCTCTTTATTATCGCAAATCTCCAAAAGTTCATTGAGGTTATGATAGTACTCTTTTGGTTCATCATACGAAGCAAGTCTATACAGTAAAGCATCTTTTTGTGCATTTAGCGGTCTGTTTGTAAGTGTACGCAAACCGATTTTTTTTGCCTCTTTAATTGTTTGTAAATTTTCTTGCTCTATAAGATTAAGCGGGAGTTCTACCGTTGTAAAAGCAGACTCTTTTTTACCCATACTCTCTGCAGCAGCGCGTGCTATAGTAAGCACTCCATCAAGATTTTCAATTTTTTCAGCACTCACACCGTAGCTCTTGATTTTCCCCGACTCTACCGCTTTTTCAAATGCAGTAAATATCTCTAAGAGAGACTCTTTGGCAGGATCTTCAATCAAACAACAAGAGATCGTTAGGAGTTTGAGATTTTCTAAAGAGGCATCTATCTGCTCATTAATTGTTGCTGCAACAGGAACACTCTCATCTTGCGGCAGCAGACATTTTGAGATGATCTCTATCTTAGAGCGAATATCATCTTCAAAGAGCTCCATTACTTTTTTAACAGCTCTCTGAGCAGCGCCATCCGTATAGTACGGTGCCGTCTCAATCATCCGTACACCAAGTTCTATAGCCTCTTTTAGTGCCTCTATATGCAATAGATTTTCATCATTGACCCTGTAAGTTCCAAATGCGAAAGTACTCATAATATTGTCCTAGATTGTAAAGTATTTTAGAATGTGGAAAGTTTAGACTAAAAGAAAGTAATTATCAAGGCAAGAGCCCTGATAAAAATTAGTAAATTATACTAATTCAATAAATGCCATTGGTGTAGCATCACCACGGCGAATACGTGTTCTAGTAATTCTAGTGTAACCACCAGCACGCTCAGCATACTGAGGTGCAACTTCGTTTACTAGTTTTTTTGTTGCTTCTTTGTTTTGAAGCGCAGCAAATACTGCTCTGTGAGCGTTAGAGTCACCCTTAGTTGCAGTAGTGATTAACTTCTCAACATAAGAGCGAAGCTCTTTAGCTTTTACAGCAGTAGTCTCAATTTTACCATGTTCAATTAACGAAATACTAAGGTTTGCTAAAAGTGCTTTACGGTGAGCACTTGTACGACCTAGTTTACGATATCCATGACGGTGTCTCATATCTTATTCCTCTTTATTTAGCGCTTCTTAAGAAGCTGCTTCAATTTTCTTTTTTAGTGCAGTTACTACATCATCATCTAAATCAGCACCAACTGTAAAACCAAACTCTTGAACTTTTTCTACAATTTCATCGTAAGATTTTTTTCCAAGATTTTTTACATTTTTCAGATCATTTGTACTCATAAGTACAATTTCACCGATAAGTTTAATATTTGAGCGATCAAGACAGTTAAAACTACGAGCACTTAATCCTAAACTATCTATGTTTGTAGTTAGTTTTTTAAGATCCGCTGACTCCTCAACTCTCTCAATTGTACTTGGTGCTTTGATACTAATCTCTGAGTTAAATACAGCAAGTTGTGCGTACATAACTTCTAAAGAGTTTCTAAATGCATCAATCGGAGAAATTTGACCATCTGTTTTGATGTTCATCACAACTCTTTCAAAGTTAGGATTGTCCTCTACAAGTACATTTTCAATCTTATATGTTGCACTTCTTACAGGTGTAAAATAAGCATCTAATGCGATGTAGTCATTATCATCTATCTCTGTACTGGTGTCTTCACTTGCTACATAGCCGATGCCTTGCGCAATTTTAATACTAAAATTCAATGTAGCATCTTCATTAAGTGTTGCAAGTGGAGCATCTGGAGTAACAATTGTAACTTCATCATTGCTTAAATCTGCACCTGTGATAGTACATGGACCTGCAAAACTATAGTTTATCTCTGCCTCTGTTGCATCATTGTTTAGTTTAAAACGAATCTCTTTAAGATTTAAAATAAAATCAGAAATATCTTCGAGCATACCACGAACTGAGTCAAACTCATGTTTTGCACCTTCAATTTTAATAGCGATAGGTGCATAACCAACTGAGCTGCTTAATAAAAAACGGCGAAGTGGATGAGCCAAAGAGATAGCATAACCCGTCTCAAACGGATATGCCATAATATTTGCTTCATTCTCACTAATTTGTTCTACCTCAAACTCTTGAGGAGCAAGTGGAGTAGTTTTAATTTTTTTCATACTTTTACGCCCTTTTTATTAATTATTATTTCGAGTAAAGCTCAACAATTAAACGTTCTTCAACTGGTATAACAACTTCATCACGCTCTGGAAGACGAGTAAAGATACCAAAAACTTTTTCAGCATCAATGTCAACCCATGGAGCAAGACCTGTTTGATTTGTAAGTTCAATAGCGCGCTGTACTTGGCTATTTGTTTTACTAGACTCTTTTACTTCTATTTTTTGACCCGGTTTCACACGGTAAGAAGGAATATCTACTTTTTTACCATCTACTAGGATATGACCATGTGTTACAAGCTGGCGAGCAAATCTACGAGTAGATGCGAATCCCATTCTATAAACAACATTGTCTAATCTTTGTTCAATAAGTGTAATAAGGTTTGTACCTGTATTTCCATCACGGCGTTTTGCTTCAACAAAAAGTGCGTGGAATTGCTTTTCAGAAATACCATACATAAATTTCGCTTTTTGTTTCTCATTGAGCTGCAGACCATACTCAGAAACTTTTTTACGACGCTGACCATGTTGCCCTGGACCATACGGACGCTTCTCTAAAGCAGATTTTCCTGCTAAACGACGCTCACCTTTTAGGTTAAGGCTTACTCCAAATCTTCTTTCGATTTTTTCTACTGGACCTCTATATCTTGCCATCAGTAATCTCCTTAAACTCTACGGCGCTTAGGTGCGCGACAACCGTTGTGTGGTAATGGTGTAACATCTTTCATAAATGTAACACGGATTCCTTCGATAGCGCCAACAGATTTCACTGCTGTCTCACGACCGGAACCAGGACCTTGTACTTTAATACCAAGCTCTTTGATACCATGTACTTTTGCTTTTTCTACTGCATCTTCAACTGCTGCTTGCGCTGCAAACGGCGTAGATTTTTTAGAACCTTTGAAACCAAGGCTACCAGCAGAACTCCAAGCGATCATATTTCCCATCTCATCAGTAATAGTTACTAATGTGTTGTTAAATGACGCTGCAATATGAATGATCCCGCGAGATACATTCTTTTTGACTACTTTTTTTCTAACAGCTTTTCTTTTTGCCATATTTTAATCCTTATGCCGCGCCGACAGTTTTACGTTTACCCTTACGAGTACGCGCATTTGTCTTAGTTTTTTGTCCACGAACCGGAAGACCACGACGGTGGCGAAGACCACGGTAGCTTCCTAAATCCATAAGTGCTTTGATGTCCATAGCAACTTTTTTACGTAAATCACCCTCAACCATGTGGTTTTCACGGATCTCTTTAGTAATCGCTGCTACATCTTCTTCGTTTAATTCGAAAACTCTTTTGTTGTAGTCAATACCTGTTGCATCTAAAATCATGCGTGAAGTATGAAGACCAATTCCATAGATGTACGTTAAACCGTACTCTACACGTTTTTTCTTAGGTAAATCAACACCAGAAATACGAGCCATGGTTATCCTTGTCTCTGTTTATGTTTAGGGTTTTTGCAGATTACTCTTACAATCCCTCTTCTTTTGATAACTTTACAGTCATCACACATTTTCTTTACTGAAGCTCTTACTTTCATCGTAAGTCCTTGTCTATGTTGTCTTTAGTGTTTCTAGGCAAAATTACACCACTTTTTAAAAAGAGCAGGAACTTTGCCAATACTTTTATCTATACTCAATTAATATAGATAGAAATACTCTTTTTTGTTAAAACTCTAAAGCGGATTGGAATTATACCAAAGATAATGTAAAACTTTTATTAATAATGTAAAATGCCAAACTCTTGATTGAATAGGCGACTGCTTATCATAGGGGTCCAAAACCCCCATTAAAGTAATTTCATTGAACCTCTTCAACATAAGGAGGCTGCCATTTTCCATCTATCGCTACCTGCTTAGGTCCATACATACGAAGCACAAGACTAACAACCTCTTTTTTCCCGTTGCTTGGCAACCAGTTGCTTTGTTTATCTTTTGACGGAGCTTTGGCCTGGATGTAGATATCTAAAGAACCATCTTTATTAAACTTCATATTATCTCTATCACCCAAAGCGTAACGATCTATCGGATTATCGATAGGGAAGCCATCTTTATCGTAAATTGTAACCGACCAAAACGCATCTACAGGAGGAAGTTGCCCTTTATCAAAGTGGATAACATACTTTTTATCACCCATTGGAACTTTACCGTTTTTATCGGTGACATTTAGCGGATAAAAAGCCCAGTAGTAAGGATTTGCTCCTAGTCCATACATCGCTATTGTTGCACGTTGCAGATAATCAATGCCGTAAACCCCTATACTCTTAGTAGGAACTTGCCAGCCATTAACGATTGGACCGATTTTCGGTACATACGCACCCATCACTTTATGACTTTTTGCAACAGCTCTCTCAAGTGCCGACTTCACTTCAGGAGAAAGTTTGTCGTAATCAAACCCTTTTGGTGTAAGTCCAATACGCTCCATTCTATCAAGACGAACCTGATCTACAGCATGAGGAGGGTGTATCTGCATCAATTCCATCGCCATAGTGAAGAAAGTTTTAGCATCCATCTTTGCAACCTGCTTCATCGGCGGTGTTTCATCATCAACGGTTGGATCTTTTTTGAAAGCAGGCTTGTAAGTTTTACCTGCTAGGAAATAGCTAAGTGGTGTAAGCTTGTACCCATCTTGAATCTTATTAATGTAAGCATAATCTTTTGATCCATTAGTTTGTGTACGCCCGATAAACCAAAAAATCGGTGTCGTTGCATTGATACGCTTTACCCCTTTTGGAAGTTTACCCTTCCAATCCGGCATACAAAGCGCGAAGTGACCTGCATCATTTCCGTTAGCATAAGTACCCACCACGGCAAAAGTATCAGTCCACATATCATACATCGGCAACATATAGAAGCGATCTTTGACCTTTGGAACACTCAAAATCACAGGCTCTTTGCTTACATCAACCCAAGCTAAAGAGTAAAGCGTGTCAAAATTAGGACGAACCACTTCACGAAATTTTGCGTTTGGAAAGGTTCTGATGTGTGTAAACTGCATCATCGGACCACGATTAGGGTTCTGTCCTAAAGGCATATTGGTCATCTGCTTGCGCGTAATCTCCATCAGTACCAATGGATAGGTATAGATGTAACTTTGCAAAGCAATGCGATCTAGTTCATCTTTTTTAAATGTAGCGGCGTGTAACTGCAACGATGCAGCCAGCATTACTACAAAAGTACCGGTAAGTATCTGTTTTATATGTCGTATCATAACAACCTCCTTATTTTTACAATTTATTGTAACAAAAAAAAATCGGTGTACATATCAGAAAATCGCAAACCCGCCAAAGTGTTGCTTTTTCGAAGAAATATTGCGAAGTGTTTCAATAGGTAACTCTCCAAAAAGTTTTTTATACTCCGAAGAGAAATGACCCATATGATAAAAAGCATATTTGAGTGCGATATCGGAAACTTTTGTTTCGTGTGGATCGGCAGATTTGAGCTCATGGCAAATAGCATAAAGACGAAGAATCTGTAGATAATTTTTCGGTGTCATACCGATATTATGCTTAAAAGTATACTCAAGTGTTCGTTGAGAGACACCAAGATATTTAGCTGTCTCACTCAGTGTAAAATCTAGTTCAAGACTTCGCTCAAGTATCCCCCTTGCCTCTTTAAGGATATTGTTTTCACTTCTCGTGCTTTTTCCATTAACCACAATAAATCCAAAGAGTGCATGAACAATCTCCTCTTCGATCTTTTCATAGTCTGAAGGTAGCAAAATCTCTTTATCGTGTGAGAGAAAATAGTCAATCCAAAACTGCAAAAAAACTAAAAAAGCATCCTCTCTTGAAGACTCAAGCAACAGTCGCTTTTTGGTATGACCATCAAACTCCATACCGTAGTAATCAAAAAAAATCTTATGAAAATACGCCTCATCAATGGCAATAGTAAAAGTAGTGTTACGATCGCTGATGATAAGATCAAGTTCTTCATCACGAGTCAATAATAACAGTTCATTTTGAACAAGTCGCTGATTTCGGTAATTAACTATCCCTTGAGTATGGTTATAGGCGATAACCACACTCTTTTTTGGACAAAAACCCCGTACAAGAAAAGGAGCGTTATAGTAGGTTGAACCAAATTGTATATGTGGGGTATGAAAACCGCTGACTTGCATCAACAGTCTGTTGCGCTTTTGTGTCTGCTTCACCTCTGCATCCCACCCTACAGAGTAAGCAACCGCCTCTTCACAACTAAGAGTGGGAGATGCAACAACAAGACCGCTTTGAAAAAGCGCATTTTCCATTTAATAACCTCAACTGATTAAAATATCCCTTCTATTATACCTATTTTTTTCTATTTTACTTGTTGAGGTTTTGGAAATTTCCACTCTCCTTTAAGAATGCTACCATCTGGACGATAGAGTCTTACAATGTAAACCCAGCCCGGTGTTATCGGGATATAGTTTTTCGCTTTTGGATCTCCACCAAAATGAATATCTATCGATCCATCCCTATTTTTCTGGGCTGTTACATTATTATAGGAGTAGACATCAAGCTTATTTGGCACCATAAATCTATCTTTACCATAAACCGTTACCGACCAGAAACCTTTAACCGGTACATCTTTAGGCACATGGAGTACATAAGGTGTTTTTCCATCATTTTTCTCTACTTTTACAGGAATATAGTAAGCATCTTTGGCTTGCAAGCCACCCCACCCAACTGCGACACCCATAGCATTTTCAAGGTAACTTCTGTCACATTTTACACCAAAATAGCGTATGGAGCTTGATGTGGTACTTCCAATTTTATTATAGGAATCTCTTAAAGCTTCCATCTCTTTAATATTCCACTTTGGCATACCATTTGGATTACCTTTGTCTTTTTGTATCACTTTAACAGAATCTTGAAGTTTATATGCCTCTTGCATATCTTTTTTGCTATTAGGATCCGCAAAGGTGCGGATTGCAAACATCACATAGCGTGTACCGATCTCTTTTTGGGTAAATGTCCATTTTCCCGGCGCATAATATGCCGGATAGATATCATGATCTTGACTCACCATCATGAGTGACATATATCGACCGTTAGTTTTAGGCAACTCTATCGTAAGTGGTGATTTGGAGAGATCGAATACCCCAAAAGAGTAGATAGTATCCCTGTTACCACTCACCGTTACCTGATTATGAACATCGTACGGTTTTCTACTGTGAACAAATTTACCAAAAGCATTATAGTTTTTGATATAACCCTTAAACTGCTCATCTGTCTCTGCACGCACATAGTTAAAAGCATCAACCGTTGGCGCTTGGTGATCCCATTTTGGTGCGTAAAACTCTTTGTTACATGTTTGAGCAGCCGTAGCAGCCGTAGTTATGAATGCACCGACAAGCAGTGTCGTTGCAAATTTAGAAAGTGTTATTTTCATGATTACTCCTGTTTAAAATTTTATTTATCTTGGGAAAAGAAACTGTACCTGAATACGCATCTGCCATGTTTCACCATAATCATCAGGTGTCGCTACATTATAGTAACCGTGGAGCTGCAATGCACCCGGTACTTTGCCAAATCGCATCGTTTTACCGACACCGGCACCAAGAGGCACCGTCCAGCGATGATCAGAATCTGCTTCCCAGTTAGCGGTAATTATAGGTGCTGAAGCGATATACCAACCATTTTTAAGGTTATAGTTGACAAAAGGTTGACAAGTCATAAGATTGACACGCTCAACATCTTGAGACTGTCCTGATCCTGCAAAAGACCAAATATTCATCAATAGAGCTCCATAAACCCATTTACCATCGATCTTAAGCACTACACCTGCAGGACCGGCACCCCATTTTTTCGTTCCTAGTGATTCATCTGTCGCTGTGGGTAGATAAAAAACCGGTCCAGCACCCCACATCCATGTTCCTTTTTTGACATTTTTAGGTGTAAAAAAAGCACTAAATGTTGTATCTCCTAGACCAAACTGTGATCCTTCATTTAATGGTGTCATCCCTGATGGAAGAGATACGACAGGCAGAATAGTACGCGTTACAAGTGTCCAATTATCACTAAAATCAATAGGAATAACAGGCTGAAAATTGGCAACATTTTTTATCTGATCTGAAGGACCGGCATCAAAATATGTATTGTTTTGAATCGGAACACTGTACATGGCAGTTAGCGGATTTTGAGTTGCGTGAGCAATCTCCTCTTGACTCATCTGTGCTGCTTGTATTAAAGATGCACTCAGCAGTAGTGCAAATATACCAATTAATCTTTTCTTCATAATATGCCTTTTTGTGTAATTATATAGTAAAATATTACATATCATTATCAGAAAAACGAAATTATTTCTTGAATACATCATTTTTCAATATAGCTATGTTATCTCATTTTTAGAGGCTTTCATAAATGACACAAAAGTGACAAAAATTATTATTGCGACTTAACACAACTTGCATTAAACTGCTGCTATCACTTTAGGAGTTAGCAAATGGTTGAGTACGTTCTAAAACGCAATGGCACTTACAAGCAGTTTCTTTCATACAAAATAGAAGATGCTATAAAAAAAGCCTTTGATAGTGAAAATGTTTCATATGATGAAGCTATTTTTATCAATGTTTTGGAAAAGCTCGATCATAAACGTGCCGTTGCTGTAGAAGATGTGCAAGACCTCATCGAGTATGAACTCTATAAAAGCAGATATTTCGATGTCATGCGTTCTTTTATGCTGTATAGACATATGCATAAAATGCAAAGAGAAAATCTACTTGATGAAGACACAACTTATATCAACTCGACACAGACCGTTGAGGAGTATATAAATGGAAAGGACTGGAGAATCAAGGCAAACTCAAATACAGGCTACTCCAATGCAGGATTGGTAAACAATACTGCAGGAAAAGTGATTGCAAATTATTGGCTAGATAAAATCTACTCAAAAGAAGAAGGGTATGCGCATAGAAATGGGGACTATCACATACATGACCTTGACTGCTTGACCGGTTACTGTGCCGGTTGGAGTTTGCGAGTACTTCTTGATGAGGGATTTAACGGTGTAAGAGGAAGAGTTGAGAGCTCTGCGCCTAAACATTTTAGAGAAGCACTTGGGCAAATGGCAAATTTCTTAGGAATTTTACAAAGTGAGTGGGCGGGAGCACAGGCATTTTCCTCTTTTGACACCTATTTAGCACCCTATTTATTTAAAGATCAACTTGATTTTAAGGAGGTAAAAAAAGCTGTTCGTAGTTTCATATATAACCTTAACGTTCCTGCACGATGGGGACAATCACCTTTTACAAATATCACAATAGATTGGACTGTGCCTTCAGATTTGAAGGATCAGATTCCAACAAGTAAGCAAAGACATCTCTTTGACAATATTACCGATGCCGATCTAAGATTCAAAGCACAAGAGAGAGGAGTATCTTCTCTCACAGATATGACATACAAAGATTTTCAACATGAGATGAACATGATAAACAAAGCTTACTATGAGGTTATGACGGAGGGGGATAAAACCGGCCAACCCTTCACATTTCCTATACCTACCGTCAATATCACAGAAGATTTTGATTGGTACGGCGAAAATACGGACCTGCTGTTTGAAAATACAGCAAAAATTGGCTCTTCCTACTTTCAAAATTTCATAGGGAGCCAATATAAACGCGATGAAAACGGCAATCTAATAGAAAACGAAGAAGCATATAAACCAGGGCATGTGAGAAGTATGTGCTGCAGACTACAGCTTGATTTAAGAGAACTTCTTAAACGAGGCGGTGGCCTGTTTGGCTCAGCAGAGATGACCGGCAGCATAGGCGTTGTCACCATCAATATGGCGCGGCTTGGATTTTTATACAAGGGCGACAAAGAGGGGCTCTTTGCAAAACTCGATGAACTGATGGAGCATGCAAAATCTACACTGGAAAAAAAACGGGTCTTTATTCAAGAGATGTATGACCGAGGACTTTTCCCTTATACCAAGAGGTATCTTCCAGGCTTTAAAAACCACTTCTCTACCATTGGTGTCAACGGGATCAATGAGATGATCCTAAACTTCAGCGACAAATGTGAAAATATTACCACGCCAGAGGGGATGAAGATTGCCATAGATATTCTTAACCATATGCGAGATAGAATGGTAGCTTTTCAGGAAGAAACAGGCAACCTTTACAATCTTGAAGCAACACCGGCAGAGGGTACGACTTATAGATTTGCCAAAGAGGATAAAAAACGCTTTGGCGACAAGATAGTACAAGCAGGCAGCGGGGAGCATATCTACTACACAAACTCCTCACAAATTCCGGTTGACTATACAGATGATCCTTTTGAAGCGTTGCAACTCCAAGATGAGTTGCAGACAAAATATACAGGCGGAACAGTGCTGCATCTTTATATGCAAGAGCAGATAAGTTCCGCAGAAGCCTGTCGCAAACTTGTCAAAAATGTCATATCGAACTTTCAGCTGCCTTATATAACCGTAACGCCGCTCTTTTCGGTCTGCCCAAAACACGGCTACATCGCAGGAGAGCATGAGTACTGTCCAAAATGTGACGAGGAACTGTTTGCAAAATATGAAAACTTAGACCTAGAAGCAACAAAGTTACGTGAGCCCCCTGCTGAAGGGAACTTAGCGTTAGCATAGATAATGTGAAATAAAATTAAGGAGTGTATGATGAGTAAAGAAGAGATGTTAATGTTGCTTGAAAGCAAAAGACAAAAATGTACAGTTTATACAAGAGTAATGGGATACCACAGACCTGTTGAGAGCTTTAACATAGGAAAAACAGGTGAACACAGACAGCGAGTTCAATTTAAAGAACGATAAAGTCATTTATGACATAACAAAGTTTACGCATCTCGACTACCCTGATCATCTTGCGTGCATTTTTTGGTTTGCAGGATGTAATATGCGCTGTGACTACTGTTACAACAAAGAGATAGTCTTTGCAAAAAACGGTGCCTATTCACTAGATGATGCGCTTGCTTTTTTACGAACAAGAGAGTCTCTTTTAGACGGTGTCGTTCTCTCAGGCGGAGAGGCAAGCCTGCAAGAGCTCATCCCATTTTGCCAAGCTATTAAAAAACTCGGCTTTGCAATCAAACTCGATACAAACGGAACAAACCCCCAACTCATAAAAGAGCTCATTACGCGTAATCTCCTTGACTATATCGCCCTTGATTACAAAGCATCAAAAAACAAATTTCAAACAATTACCCACTCACGCAACTATGACGCTTTTAGTAAGACACTCACTTTTTTAATAGAAGCAGATTTTAATTTTGAAGTACGCACAACTCTGCATGCTGATCTTTTAAATGAAGAGGATATGCAATGCATCATAAAAGATTTACAAGAGCGCAACTATAATGGAATCTATTACATCCAAGAGTTTCGACTCACACAAGAGAATATCGGTGCACTGCAAGCCCCCAAAAAGAGTTTTGACAAGTCATCCCTGCACAGTGATATAGAGATAGTTTGGAGGTAGCTTCTTAATCTGCAATGATCTGGTAACCTTCCCCTTTGATGTTTTTAATCAACTCCTTTGCTGTCTTTTCTCTAAAACGCCGTACAAATGTTCGCAATCGCTCGTCACTGACAGTTTCATCATTCCATAACACTGTTTTTATCTTTGTATCAGGAACGATAAAAACTCCTGCATCATACTGCTCTATCAACAGCGAGAGAAACAACTGTTCTTTTTTTGTCAAGGCTACATAGCGCTGTTTTTTATAAAGGCTTTTGTTGGCTCTATTGTAAACAAATCCCTCACATAACTTCAATGATCGCTCGACAAAAAGAGTTTCAAGCGATGCCATATACTCCAAAAGTTCATCCGGATCAAACGGTTTGATAAAGTACTTCACAACACCGATATCAATGGCATCTAAAAATTTTTCCGTTTCAGAAAATGCGGAAAGTATGATAATAGGTATATTCCTGTCAATGGAGCGTATCTCCTTTGCCATCTCTAATCCAGTTTTTTTAGGCATCATAATATCAGTAATAATAATATCTGGTTTGAGTTTTTCAAATAACTTCAAGCCTTCCTCTCCATCTGAGGCAATACTGAATTTATAAAAACTATCCCCTATTGCTTTTTTTAGCAGGCTTGAGAGTTTCTGTTCATCCTCTACAAGTAAAACTCTTAATGTTTTTAAAAACTTATTTTTCATCCTGCATCTCCAGAGGAATTTTAATGATAAAGCAAGTCATACCCTTTTTGGAACTTACATCAAGTGAACCGTTGAAACCTTTCTCACAGATCATCTTCGACATAAAAAGTCCAAGCCCCGTCCCCTGTGATGCATGTTTTGTTGTAAAATAAGGCTCAAATATCTTGTAACGCTCTTTTTCGGTGATCCCCCCTGCATTATCTTCAACATACACATATGCAAACTCTGCATCTTTTTTTATTTCTATATCTATCTCACGGATAAGTACCCCGTTTTCCACAAAAGCATCACGAGAATTTTTTAAAAGATTGACAATCACCTGCGTGAACTCATTGCTTATACCCAAAACCATAGCATCTTCATAACTAGTTTTTACTTGAATCATATCGCGTTTGAGCACTCTTTTTAAAATATGCAGCGCCTCTTCTATGCTCTCGTGCAGCATAAAGTGCTGTTTGTCTTTTTTAGGTTTAAAAAAGTTTGAGAAGTCCTCGATAGTACTCGACATATTTTGTATGAGTACCTTACTCTCGCTATAGAGTGTCTCAACTGCCTCATATTCCTCACGCAATGCCGCTTTTTTAAGACTAAAAAGTGTTAAATTTAATTCAGTCAGCGGTTGTCGCCACTGGTGCGCGATATTTGCAAGCATCTCACCCAAAGAGGCAAAACGAGATTGCCAAAACATCACTTTTTGCTTCTCTTCGTTCTTTGCTATTTCCTCTTGGACACGGCGCTCAAGTGTTTCATTAAGCTCTTGCAGCTCTTTTGTTTTTACATCAACTCTTTTTTCAAGCTCCTCATTGAGCTCTTGGAGTTCTTTCTCTTTTTTCTCTAGTGATTCTCTGTAAAAGACCTCTTTTGTCACATCATAACGGATAGCAATAAACTCTTCAATCGTACCTTGCTCATCCAAAATAGGAATGACGGTCGTGTTGACATAAAAGGTTGAACCATCTTTTGCACGATTTTTTACTGTACCTTTGTAAATATTCTTTGATTTTATGGTTTTCCAAAGTAGTTTAAACTTGGAAGCAGGGACATCAGGATGACGAACTATATTGTGATTTTTCCCGACAAGTTCCTCTTTTGAGTAGCCCGAAATCTTACAAAATTCATCATTGACAAAAGTAATGATGCCGTTTATATCGGTCTTTGAAACAATATTACTGTTTTCGATCGCCTCTTGATACTGTTGTAACATACATTAATTCTATCTAATTTAATCCCAAATAACACTTACACCATACTCTTCATTTAAAACAATTGTTTTTGTATAGTAGATTTTTTTACCATATTTTTTACTCAGCAGTTCAACTTCAAGTTCCCCCTCACTCAAAAGCTCTCGAATCTCTTTATAAGAGAGCCATTTTCCATATTTCGCAAGTGCATTTTGCCAAATGCGAAAGCCGCAGCTTGCATCCTCACGCAGCTCAAACATCTCACCATCTTCACTCATCCAGTGGGCATTACTGCAGGCATAGAGTTTTACTTTTTTCCCACGTACCTCTTTATTTCGCACTTCAATCTCACCATCTTTACAATAAGGACATTTCCCAAGCAGCATCACACACTCTTTTTTTTTCGCTATTGTAAATAAAAAATCAAAAAGGAGAAAAAAATCTTACAAATTGCAATGTTTTAGGTTACAATTACATATGCAAAACGATTCAAAACAACTAGAACTGCTTACAAATACGACGCAGAGCTTTGAAGATGAATTTTTCAAGTATGCCAAACCTATGGAGTTTGAAAAAGGCGCGTCTCCATTTTTCCCTGATGACTTTTTAAAGTACTTCTATATTCTCGTTGAAGGGCGCATTAAAACCTACCAGATCAACTTTGAGACAAATAAAGAGCAGACGATTTTTATCTATAAACGCGGAGATATGTTCGATGTTATCACGCTTTTGGATGGACAGCCCCATGATGTAATCTATGAAGTGATAGAGCCTGCAAAAGTGCTGCGTCTGCCGATAGAGCGGGTGCGTTACTGGCTTGAGCATGATCAGACTTTTAACAAAAAGTTCTTTCCCTATCTTGCCACGCAAATGCGCCACACTGAGGAGTTGGCAACAGATTTGGCGCTCTACGATACAAAAGACAGGCTCATCAATCTACTGCTTGATAATGTAAATCCGCAAAAACCTTTTAAGTACAATCTTTTACATAATCTCTCAAACTCAGAGATTGCAAAACTTCTAGGGACAGTTCGGCATGTTGTTGAGCGTACACTCAAACAACTCAAAGCCGACAAACTCATTGAAACAGGCAGACGCAACATCAAAATCACAAATTTTAAAAAACTGCAAGAAAAAACCTCCCAATTGCTACTAAAGTAGCATAAGCTTTTGTAAAAATTTATTACTATTTCAGTAAATAAAATATTTTTACAAGGAGCACATTATGCTAATTACAAGAGACAGAAGATTTGATCTATTTAATGAATTTTTTAAACAGTTTGAACAAGAAGAGCCAAAAGAGGTGTTTGACTTCACACCGAATGTCAATACACGTGAAGGGGAGGATGCCTACTATATAGATGTTGATCTTCCGGGTGTAAAAAAAGATGATGTCGAGATTAGTGTCGATAAGAACATTCTAACCATCAAAGGAAAACGTGAAACTCGCAATGAAGTAAAAGAAGAAGATTATTATAGAATCGAGAGTGCTTATGGAACATTTTCACGCAGCTTTACACTTCCTGAAAAAGTGGATGTCGAAAATATCGAGGCAAAGAGTGAAGATGGTGTGTTAGAGATTGTCATTCCAAAACTCAAAGTCATTAAAGACTCTACGAAAAAAATCGAGATTAAATAAGGAGGTCTATGATGGATATTACAAAAACAACAAAAGATGTGGTTGAGAAAGTAGAAAACAAAGTAGAAAAAGGGCTAGAGGTAGTAAAAGATACATTTAATAATGTAGCTTCTCATCTGCCTTTGGCAAACTTAGCAAAACACAACAACGATAAATTTACTATTGAAGTTGATTTACCGGGTGTTAAAAAAGAAGATATAGAATTGAAAGTAGAAGATGACTACCTTACAGTAACTGCCCTTCGCAGATACAAAAATGAGGTAAAAGAGGATGATTACTATCTATGTGAGTCAAACTTTGGCGTCATCTCACGCAGCTTCGTTCTCTCTGACAACATAGACAGAGATAAGATCGAAGCAAAATTTGAAGATGGACGACTCTACCTAACACTAGAGAAAGTCGAATCCAAAAAGAGTAAAAATATCAGCATCAAATAAGGGTGCTGATAATAACAGGAGATATTTATGAAAAAAATCGCAACTAGTTTACTTTTGGCAACACTTTTAGGTACGGCTGCCAATGCATTTGAGAGTGTAACAGACCCATATAATGCAGATTTTGCCAAAATGAATCAATACATCAACTCTCTCATTGAATCACATCTCACAAGTTCAAAACTTAACAATATCGGCTATCCACGTACAGATATAGTTGATGCTAAAAAGCAGATCGTTATTAAGTTTGATCTTGCAGGTGTAGACAAAAACAACATCAAACTCTCCATCTCTGATGATAAGATCTTGACACTTCAAGGTGAAAAAAAAGAGTCAAAAGAGGAGAAATCAAAAGATTATGTAAAAAAAGAGATCTTTTACGGAAGCTTTCAAAAATCTATTCAACTGCCTGAAAATATAGATGAGGAAAAATTAACAACACAATTTAAAAATGGAATATTGACAATAACAATTCCAAAAATAGAGATTAAAAAACCTAAAGCAAAAGTTATCCCTATAAAATAAGAACTTTTTGCTAGAATTCTATTTATGAATTCCTATAAAGAAAAGTTTACAAAAACTATTGCAAACACATTTTACTCCAAACTCCCGCAAGATGAACAGAAGTTCATCGAGGAGTTGGCATACACTTACAGATTTTCCCACCAAGAGCTTATCCAGATTATCAATATTGCTCGTGATTTAGAGATGTGGGATGAGCCACGCATTAGTGAAATTTTTACGCACCATCCCTCACGCAAAGTAGCCCTTAAAAAACTCAAAGAGAGTTATAAAGCCATCCGAAATGCTCCAAACTCTTATGAAAACTTTACACTCAAAAATATCCCGCAAGAGCAAAAATACAGCTTTAAAACAGAGACCAAGGAGGGATTTGGTTTGGGGCTTTGCCCAGTAGCAAGTGAGAAGACACGCTGCTGTAATCTGCTGACTCTTGATGCCGTTGAGTCTTGTGGTTTTGACTGTTCGTATTGCTCCATTCAAAGTTTTTACAATCAAAACACCATCACTTTTGATGCCGGCTTTAAAGATAAACTGCTCAACTTAGAGCTCGATCCAAATAAAACCTACCATATCGGCACAGGGCAAGCGAGTGACTCTTTAATGTTTGGCAATCGTGAGGGAGTGCTTGACGCGCTTTTCTCCTTTGCCCGTAAATATCCTAATGTTATTTTGGAATTTAAAACAAAGTCTGACAATATCAAGTATTTGTTGGAAAATGATGTTCCTAAAAATATTTTTTGTACATGGAGTCTTAATACGCCGACTATTATTGCAAATGAAGAGCATCTCACAGCATCACTTGACAAACGCATAGCAGCAGCTCGAAAACTTGCCGACAAAGGGGTAAAAGTAGGCTTTCACTTCCACCCAATCGTAGAATATATCGGCTACCTTAACGAATATCAAGCGGTATATGAAAAACTTCTACTACAATTCAAACCTTCAGAGGTGGCTCTTGTGAGCTTTGGAACATTGACCTTTATAAAACCGGTCATAAAACAGCTGCGTGGGCGTGAGTTTCGCAGTAAGATCACGCAGATTCCCCATGAAGATGCAAGCGGTAAAACATCTTACCCCGAAGCGACAAAAATTGAGATGTTCAAACATGCCTATGAGAGCTTCAAACCATGGCACAAAAAAGTCTTTTTCTACCTCTGTATGGAGCCCCATTCCCTTTGGGACAAAGCCTTTGGCTACAACTATGCTACAAATAACGATTTTGAGCATGCAATGCTTGGTGCATACTGCAAAAAGATCGGGCAAGATTATTTAATTTAGGAATATTATGAACAGCAGTACAAAACAAAACTACTTTTTATCACAACCACATCAGCCTTTTTTCATCTTAGGTATCGCTAATGCCGTCATTATGATGCTTCTTTTTGCACTTGCCTATAAAGGAGTGCTCACGTTGCAGGTTGACACAACTCTTTTTCATGTTTACACGCTGGTGTTTTTACTCTTTAACAATGTCTTTACCGGTTTTTTATTTACAACCTTTCCACGATTTAATCAGACAAAAGTGATTGAAAAATCTTACTACACAAAGATATTTTTTGCCAATACTTTGGGGAGTCTTCTCTTTGTTATCGGAGCGCTCTTTAACACCTATTTGCTGCTTGGAGCCATGATCTTGCTTTTTATCTCACAGCTTTTCATTGTTCTTAAACTGCACAAGATCTATCTTCAAGGGCAAGCACCTGACAAAACAGACTCTTTTTGGATTTTAACAGCACAATACTTTGGTCTTGCAGCACATATACTCTTTATCATAACTATTGCTTTTGATCTCTTTACGCTTGTACCTACTGCTGTCAATATCGCTTTTTATCTCTACCTTATCTTTTTGGCATTTAGTGTCGCTCAGCGAATGATTCCCTTTTTCTCTCACTCATGGGCAGAGAAAAATCCAAATTTCATCAAGATAATATTTGCACTTTTTATCGTAAAGAGTATCTTTGCCTCTGCAGATTTTAAAATTGCGGAGATTGCAATCGATCTGATTTTAGCTGCATATACGCTCAAAGAGTTTCTTCGCTGGGATCTGCACCCTTTTAACTCCCCTTCTATCCTGTGGGTACTGCATCTCTCACTTTTTTGGCTGCCAGCTGCCTTTGCACTCTCTGCCGTTTCACTCACTGCCGAGCTGGTATTTGATACTTCTCTTTATTTTTTAAACATCCATCTGCTTGCCATCGGCTTTTTAACGACGGTACTCATTGGCTTTGGTACACGCGTAACCCTCGGTCATGCAGGTATGCCGCCTCACGCGGACAAATTTGCCACAGGCATCTTTCTCTTCATTCAGCTTATTGTGCTGCTGCGTGCACTTTTTAGCATCAATGTCGCTTTTGACTGGGGCGCGAACTTTCTCTTTGATATCTCTTTTAGCGCATGGATAGTGCTCTTTTTACTCTGGGGTGGGCATTATGGAAGAATTCTTATTTTTGGCAAAACAACTTAGCCGTATTCACTGCTTTTAAAGCTTGTGATGTCGTTGTCTTGCCGGCACTTCTTTTTTAAGTTTCTTTTTGGATAGCTAAGAGTACAATTAAACAAGATAAGAACATCAAGAGGGGTACTTTATGAAAGTAGCAACTTATCTCTACAAAGATAAAAAGTGGGACAAAAGCTTTGATCTCTCTTTAGATTCTCAAAATACGCTTATTCTCATTTTTTCTTCACTAAAAGCAGAGCATGTAAAAAATGAACTTTTAAAAATCGCTGCTCTTTTTCCTGCATCTATCATCATCGGAGCATCAACGAGCGGCGAAATATTTAACGATGAAGTTTATGATAATACTATTGTTATCTCCATTGCAAAATTTCAATCTACAACACTCAAAGACAATATCTGCAAAACCATAAACAATAAAAACTCTTATAAAGATGGTGCAGGCATTGCAAAAACACTTTACGATGAACATTTAAAAGGTATATTTATTCTCTCAGACGGCCTGCAAACAAACGGTTCAAAACTCACAGAAGGCATTAACTCCGTTTTGCCTTCTGATGTTGTAGTAAGTGGTGGTTTAGCTGGAGATCAAGACAGATTTGAGCATACTTGGATCATTGAAGATGATAAGCTTCATGAGTCTGCAGTGTGTGCTATCGGTTTTTATGGAGAGTCAATCCATTTTCAGGCAGCTTCAAAAGGTGGTTGGGACTCTCTTGGACTTACACGAGTGGTAACCAAGAGCAAAGACAATGTTGTCTATGAATTTGATGGAAAACCAGCACTTAAAATATATAAACGATATCTAGGTGATAAAGTAAAAGAGCTGCCTGCAAGTGCATTGCTTTTTCCTTTAGAACTTAAAGACAAATCTACTTCAGAAGAAACGGTTGTACGATCAGTCCTAGCGGTAAATGAGGAAGAAGATTCACTTATATTTGCCGGAGATATTGCTGAAGGTTCACATGTGACTTTTATGAAAGCAAATTTTGACCGTCTTATAGATGGAGCTGGGGAGTCGGCAGAGAAACTTAATCTTTCTACATATAATCATGAAGAAATGCTCTGTATAGCTATCAGCTGTGTTGGAAGAAAATTAGTACTTAAAAGCAGGATTGAGGAGGAGATAGAAGCTATTGAAGAAGTACTGCCTAAAGAGGCACATGTCATTGGGTTTTACTCCTATGGAGAAATTTCACCACTTGCTTCGGGTACATGCAGTCTGCATAATCAGACAATGACACTCACAACTATTTGGGAAAGTGATGCATAAGCACTTACAAAAACAACTCAAAAAACTTGGATTTAAAGATGGGAGATTCCCCGATGGTAATTTAGAGAAATTTATAGAACTTGTCAATACAACTTATATAGAAGCAGATGAAGATAGAGCTTTTTTAGAACACACTTTAGAAACCTCATCACAAGAGATGGAAGAACTTTATGAAGAACTCAAGCAAAAATCACAGACCGCTTTGGCAAAAAGTGAGCAAAAATATAAAGAGTTAGCTACAAAAGACATGCTTACAGGTATACTCAACAGATTCGCTTTTGAAGATGAGCTTAATAGGATTATATCCAATTCAAAAAGAACCGGCACTAAATTTGCACTGCTCTTTTTAGATTTAGATCATTTCAAAGAGGTCAATGATACTTATGGGCATGATATAGGAGACAAACTCCTCGTAGAAGTCGCTAAAAGAGTCGTAGCGAATATTAGAGCCGAAGATATTTTTGCTCGTATCGGCGGGGATGAGTTTGTTATACTTTTTACAAATATTGAGAATAAAATTCTCCCTGCTTTAGTCAATAAAGCTATAAGCCTCTTTAGAAAACCTTGGATTATTGACGATATCCAGCTTAATGTGACAACAAGTATAGGAGTTGTTGTTTTTCCTGATGACGCTGACGATAAAATCAAACTAATGAAAAAAGCTGATATTGCTATGTATAGATCAAAAGAGTCTGGACGTAACCAAGTCGTTTATTTTAAAGAAGTGTAAAAATTTTTAGAGCCCATTGCCCCACATATGCATCTTCTTAGCCATTACAAGGTCATATGTATCAAAAACATCTATAGCATTTGGTGCACGAAACTCAAATTGTTCTAAAAGATTTTTTGTAGCTTCTATATCCATTGTTCCTTTTTTCTCCATAATGATGATATCAGCACTGTTTGCAAGTGTTGTATAGGCAATTCGTAAAAGAAGTTCTGGATTTGTATGTTGTGTAAATATATCTTTGAAGATGACAATATCATGATCACGCGGGCGCGCTCGAAAGGGAGTGTTATTGTTGGTAATGCGCTGCAGAGTTACATCCAAAAGCTCAGCAGGAAGCGCTTGTTCTTCTTGTTCGTAAAGAACTAAGCGAAATTCACCATCGACTGATTGCATCATCTCATGCAGCGCAAAAGTCGTTACATCAATTTTGTTTGTTACCTGCATATAATGACTCCCCGGTAAGGGGTTAAAGAGTTCTAAAAACTGTTTTAACTCCATATGCAAAACCTTTAGTATGCCAAGTCGTGCAGCTCACGAAATAAAAATGCTTCAACTATCTCATCTATTGTCTTTTGTGTATGGGCAACAAGCACGATCATAGACATATTTATAAAATCCATAACAGGCTCACCGTCACCGCACACCACAACAGCCTCCGGCCACTCTTCAAAAGCATCATAGGCATCTGCATGAAGCACTTCTACAAGTTCTCCTTCTTCTATGCGCAGCTGCGCCCATGTTTTTGCTTCAAGCACTGGTGTGATTTTTGCTTTTTGGACATCGGTAGAGTCCATTGGTACGACAACTAACATTAGCCGTTTATCTCTTTGAGTTTTTTCTTAGAGAGTTTGAGTTTTTCATTGTCCATCACACCGATTTTATGGCTTAAAACATCAGAGGCAATTTTTTTAGCATTTTTAAGTGAATGCATTTTATAACTGCCGCACTGATACACATTAAGTTCAGGAATATCCTTTTTTCTTTTTACTTTTAAAACATCTTCCATAGATTTTTTCCATGCTTTGGCAACTCTTTTTTCTGAAGGTGTACCAAGCAGAGACATATAAAAACCAGTGCGGCATCCCATCGGAGAAATATCTATGATCTCTACATCTTTAGCGTTTAAATGCTCACGCATAAAACCGGCAAAAAGATGCTCTAAGGTATGGATTCCTCGCCCATCCATTTTCTCTTTGTTTGGCTTGTAAAAACGCAAATCAAAAACTGTAATTTTATCTCCACTCGGTGAAGTCATAACTTTTGCTTTTCTCACTGCAGGAGCAGGCATAATGGTGTGATCGACTGTAAATGAGTCTAATAGTGGCATAATTAATATCCTTAATTTTATTGCTATCATGCAATTAATTTGAAGAGTATTCTATCATATTTTAATTTAGTTTTATTAGTATTAACTTACTGTGCTACTTTAACACAGTCTCTACCGGAAAGTTTTGCCATATAAAGCGCTTCATCAGCTTTTTTAAACATATCATCAAAGGGCATATCATTACGTGCATCTGGGTATATACCAATAGATACTGTTATAAAACATTTTATATCTTTATAAATAATAGGATCTTTTTTCACATTCTTTCTTAAACGCTCTGCAAATTGTATACTCTGTTTTTGGTTGAGTTTTGTTGTATATATTAAAAATTCTTCTCCACCAAAACGAATAATAGAATCCTCATCACGAACTAAACTATTTAATCTTTTTGCAACTTCTTTCAAAATTGCATCACCGGCATCATGTCCATAGGTATCATTTACTGTTTTAAATAAATCTATATCAACCATAAATAATTGATATCTGCGTGAAAGTTTTTTTAACAAGATATCATAAAGATATTTACGATTATATATCTTTGTAAGTGGATCAATATATCCTTCATAATATTTTTTTCGAAAATAGAGTGTTAATAAATACGAAAACACAAACCATAAAAGAGCTAAAAGCATAATCCATATAAAAAATGTACTAAAGTTGTGTAACTGTGTTTGCATGTTTAAATCTAAATCATGAGAAATATCTGCACCAATAATAGCTACAGTTCTATTGTTTTCAACTATTGGGTAAGCAATGGTTATCCATAAATCTGTATTTTTATTATGATGATATACTTCCGGTTGTTTCAGAGCATAACTTTTATCCCATAAATCTCCAAGAGGGTTAAATGGTTCTAAGATATTTGCACGTGTTTGAGAATTCTTATCACTATCTAAAAGAAAATAATAGTTACTATTGTCATTCCTTGTAATAACAAATAAATTTTGTATAGTAGAAATACGAATAAGACGAAGCATATCTTCAAATTTATCTCTTAAGTCTTGATTTTGCTTTACATCCTGTAAAAAATGCTTATTTGTATCTTTTAAATATATTTGTGAAAGTTGAGAAAAAGTTTCAAAGTGAAAATGAATTATTTTTTTATTTAATTTATCTGTTGTTTCCTTCAACGTGTCTTTATATTCAGCATATGATACAAATGATACAGACAATATAACTAATAATAAAATAATCAATTGAACTATTTTTATATTCATAATGCTTCTAGTCTGTTCCTGAGACAAATTTAGACAACTCCCCGTTTACATGTAATTTAAAATATTCTAATCTCTTTTTAGAAAAACGAATAGTAGGACGCCCTTTCTGCCAAAAGAAGACACCTACTGCATTCTTATTTTGTATATATTTATTATACTGAAACACAATTAAAGGCTTATCACATAATTTGGCAATGCCATAGGCAGACAGTACAAAATCTGCTTTTTGACAACTATTTACTAAGTGTATTTTATTTGCAGATACAATAATTTGACAAATATCTTTATTCTTTGAATATACTGCAATTTCTTTTTTGTCTAACATACTGTGAAGCATTTTTTCCACAATCAATGTTTCCCAATGAGAATCAAAAGCGGATAAATCAGTCAATAATACCAGTAATAAGAAAAGAGTGAAAAATTTCAAAAGCTATACTCCATCCCAACTGTAAATGTTTGATCTATTGGAGAAATATAAAGTGATTTTTGTTCCAGATGAAGACCATTCATTTTTACATAACTATATCTACTCTTTGCAGCACTCTTAAATATATTTGTTCCCTTAAAAGAAAAAATAAGTGATTGTGTTGCTTTATATCTTATACCCAAATTATAATTTATGCCATCTACAGGAGAATCTTGAATATGATAATAATCTGCCTCATTATATATATCAAATTTGCTCCAGGTATTAAGGAGTCTTACAAAAGCACCATTTACTCTCTTTAGTTGTTTTTGGGTATGATTATGATATCTATTGATATATACCATAGATTTCAATGTGTTAAATGGATCAAATTTATAATCATATTTTACACTTCCACTATAATTATCGAAATATTTCAATATTCCTTTTTCAATTGCACTTTGTGGATTTTCATTTTGAATATATTCTAAACATACCCCAAAAGTATGTTGTGTAATATTTTTGCTATATTCGGCAGAAACATCTCTAATACGAAGTGTCTCAACTTGAGGATTATCTTCCATTTGCAAAGCATACTGTTCTGTTGGAATCTGCATTTGTGAGGCAAAAAACTTGAAAACATTCTCTTTTGATGTTATTATATAGCCTACTCGTATTTGATATGTTTGAAAATTATCTTGTACTATACTTGTTTTTGTATGATATATATTTTGTTTTGCAAAAGCTGTTAATAATTGATTTTCTGCAAATTTATAATCATCTTGAAAATAAAACGAAAGTATAGAATTATCTATCCAAACCGGATCTTGATCTTTTATTCCATTATTATATGTATTTGTATCATGCAATGATTTTTTAATGTATTTACTACCTGCAATAAAACTATTTTTTGCGAACTTGAACTTTTTTTCTAGCTTTACATTGTAGACATCATCAACAGTACTAAATACAAGACTATCTTTTGGCAATAATAACTTTACAGGATTTGTAGTCCAACGCGTTCTATCCATATTAAGATTCATATTTTCATTGATTCGTGTAAATGTCAGTGCTAATTGTAGTGAATCATCTTTTAAAAAGTTCATTATAGAACTTGCTCTTTTAAGAGTATAGTTTGTGGAACTCTGATTAGGCGTTGCAAACATACTTAACGAAAGAAATGAATCCATCTCTTTATTAATATATTCTGCTCCAAATTTAATATTTTTGTAATCCAACGTCATCAAAACATGATTATCTTTGGAGTCTCTTGAAAGTTCATGATTTTCATGCACATAGTGTGTTCTATTTTGCTTTGTATGACTAGCATATACATAATAATTTATATCTTCTGAAGCGGAAGCATAAGATATGTTTTCATGATTCATACCTCTTGAACCAATATAAGCTTGTGCATTTGTTCCAACTTCTCTTGTAGGGTCTTTGGAATAAATCTTAATTGTAATAACTGAAGGTTCTGAATTAATATAGCTTGATGTACTGCCTTCATAAATCTCAACATGGTCTACAAATCCCAAATCAATATTACCGTAAATAAAAAGTCCGCTTCCCGTATAAGCCGATGCAATTTCGTGGTTATTGATAAATATTTTAACTACATCACTAGAGTACAAAGAAGGATCAGCATGAAAAACATCCGGTAAACCAAACATATTTTCATCATAACGAAAAGAACGTAGTGAATTAAGCAACTCACCCAAATTATGTGCCTGCATTCTCTCAATATCATCACGTGTATATATTGTCAAAAGCCCTAATGATTCGTTTTTTGTTTTCTTGGAAAGGTCACTCTCTTTACGATATAGTTCAAGCATTTGATCAATACTATACGCAGACGACAATGTAGAAAAAATCACTATAAATAAGAAAAATAATTTCATCTTAACTCTTATATTTTATTAGTATTATTCTATCAAAGATGTGACTATATAGAGCTTAATAAAACAGAATAATTATCAATTAATAAAAATTAAAACACTAAAAAAGAGATCAATATAAAGAAGTATGATGCAGCTTGTATAAAAGCTAGGATTAGGATCGGCAACAGCCTACCCTTTCCAGCTTATATATCCAAAGATCACTTTATTGCTTTTCTTGGATATAGATACTATAAGAAGATAAAAAGATTACTAAACGCGAGCTTCTTCACGTCTGTTTAAATACGCCCAGTTTGCATCTACTCTCTCTTGCCACTCTTTGATGAGATATTTATATTCATCTTTAAAGAGGTGTTTAAAACGCCCTTGCGCTGCAAGATACTCTTCTACCGGTACTACATTTTTCGGTCTGTAAGTAATATTTAACTCATGACCATCAATGATCTCATAAAGAGGAAAAACCAATGAATCAGTTGCAAGGTCTGCAAGCATCATAGTATCTTTAGGATCAAATTTCCACTCAGTTGTACAAGGAGAAACAGCATTAATAAATACAGCACCCTCAGTTGCAAAACCTTTTTGGATTTTTTTCACCATATCTTTCCATTTGTTTGGAGCAACTTGTGCAGCATAAGGAATATTATGTGCAGCCATAATTCCCATCATATCTTTTTTATTTTTTGTCTCACCATAAGAGATAGAACCTGCCGGTGTTGTTGTAGCACTTGCACCTATTGGTGTAGATGATGAACGCTGTCCACCTGTATTTGCATAGACTTCATTGTCAAGTACAACATACATCATATCATGGTTTCTCTCCATACAACCCGAAATCCACTGAAAACCGATATCATAAGAGGCACCATCACCACCAAAAGCTACAAACTTAGGGTTACGATCAGGCTGCTTGAGACGACCTTTTGTTTTAAGCGCTTTATACATTGCTTCAGCACCTGCAACGGCAGTAGAGCCATTCTCAAAACCGATGTGAATCCAAGAAGCATCCCATGAAGTGTATGGATAAACAGCTGTACAAACTTCCAAACATCCGGTAGAAGCTGCAAGAACAAGATCATCATTTGTAGCATTTAATACTTCACGAACGATGATAGAGTGCGCACAACCAGGACAAAGAAGGTTTGCACCTTCAAAACGGTCTGCCGATGTCGAAAACTCTTTTAAGTTTTTAATTTTTTTCATTTCACTCATACTAATTTCCTATAAATAAGCTAGTTTCGGTCCACGAACACCGATAAACTGCTGTTGTTGTGTAAGTAACTTACCTGCATCAGCATTTGCCTGAAGCTCTGTGTAAAGATCAACTAAATGTTTTTTTGTTAAATCACGGCCACCAAGACCATAAATATACCCAGAAAGAATCATTTTTGAGTCTGTATTGTAAAGTGAACCAGCAATTTCATTAAAAAGTGCACCTGCTGCTCCGCCTGGAGCAGAGCGGTCAAGTACAGCTACTGCTTTAATATCTTTAAGTGTATCTGCCATTGCCGCAAATGGAAATGGTCTAAAAACACGAATACCAACCACACCAGCTTTAATACCTTTTTCTCTCATCTCACGAGCCACTTCACGAGCAGTCTCAACTGAAGTACCCATACATACAACTGCTACATCTGCATCTTCCATATCATATTGCTCAATTTGATTGTATTTACGTCCTGTTAATTTTTCAAACTCTGCAAAAGCTGCATCGATTTTACTCGGAACAATTGTCATCATATCGTTATGTTGACGTGCTTTATGTTCAAAATGCCAATCTTCTTCCGTTTGAACACCATGTGTAACAGGATGTTCAAAATCAAGCATATCATTCATCGGTTTATACTCACCTACAAAACCGTACGCTGTATCATCATCCATCGGATGTACACCCTGTGCAGTATGTGAAGTCATAAAACCATCTTGATTTACAACTGCAGGAATTCTTACATCATGATCTTCTGCCACTTTGAATGCGATGAAGTTTAGATCATATGCCTCTTGAGGATTATATGCATCAAATTGAATCCAGCCACTGTCACGCACCATGTACATATCTGAGTGATCACCATTCACATTGAGTGGTGCAGCAAGTGCACGGTTTACGATATTCAGTACGATTGGCAAACGCATACCTGAAGCCTGATAAAGTGTTTCAGACATGAGTGCAAGACCTTGTGAAGATGTTGCAGTAGCAACACGTCCACCTGCTGCAGCAGCACCAATACATCCAGACATCGCCGCATGTTCAGACTCAACCATTACGAATTCACCTTCAACATAGTTGTCAGATTTAAACTTTGCATACCCCTCAACAATAGGAGTTGACGGAGTAATAGGATATGCAGAAACAACATCTACCTGACACTGTCTAAGTGCCTGTGCTGCTGCAAAGTTTCCATCCCATACTTCAATATCTTTTAATTCCATTTTATCAAATGCCATCTATTTCTCCTTCTCTTCTTTGCTCGGCCACTGAGCAATCTCTGTCTCTTCATCTGCTTTTTCAGGGAACATTAACAGTGATTTTGGATTTGTTGGACAGACTTCAACACAGATACCACATCCTTTGCAGTGATCCATATCTACACCTATCATCTTTTTATCTCTTGATATAATTGAAACATCTGGACAATAAATCCAGCAAAATTGACAATCTATACAGTAGTCTTTATTATAAACCGGCTTTTCAATTCTCCAATCAGCTACACTTGCAGTAAAAGAGCTGTTTGGTGAATAATTACGATCTTCTTGGCGTGTTCCTGCTATATCTTCTATAGTACCATCAAAAGTACGAAGCATTGCTCCGATTTCAAATTCATCCCAACCTGTGTTTGCCATCATCAGCTCCTTATTTTACTTCGTCGTATGCACGCTGAATAGCGATCATATTTGCATCAACAATTTTTTGAGGTAATTTTGCGAGAATTCTTTTCATGCTCTCTTTAAAAAACTCAATATCATACATGCCGGAAATCTTCATAAATGCACCAAGCATCGGAGTATTTGGAATAGGACGACCAATAGTCTCCTGCGCAATTTTAATACAATCAACAGTATAAACCTCTTTACCTTCAAGTTTAGGCTGTGATGCTATTAGTTCATCAGTACTCATATGTGTTGTAATGATATACTTTGTATTCTCTTTACCATTAATAGTTACATCCGTTGTATAAACCAAAGCTGGATCGATAACAAAGACGTAATCTGGCTCCATATATTTTTCATGATTCATAATTGGTTGATCATCTACGCGATTGTACGCTGTCATTGCTGCTCCACGTTTTGCAGAACCATAAAATGCAAATGCCTGCACATGCTTTCCAGTTGTAGAAATAACGTCTGCTAAACCTTTAGCACCTGTTACAGCCCCTTGACCAGCACGACTATGCCATCTAATTTCTAGCATAAATTCTCCTTCTATTTTGTCAAGAATTATCTAATATATTCTATATGCATGTATTTTAGGTAAACGGCACTTAAATATAGCTTGATGCTATAACATAGATTAAAATGTCAGTCAATTGTGTGATAATTTTCTACTTTTTAACCACTTTACAGCTTCATAGGTATCATTAAAAATAACATTTGTAAATCTTTTTAGCGTATCACAAGACTCATATCCGCTCAGTACTGCAAGAGCTTTTACACCAGCAGCCTTAGCTGAGAGTAGATCCATCTGCGTATCACCGATCATCCAGACTTCTTTATCTTGAGTATCAAAAGCCTCCAATGCCTTTACAATCGGCTCTGCATGAGGTTTTGGATGTTCTACATGCTCTCGTCCTATAAGCACATCAAATTTATCCATCAAACCAAAATGCTCCATCAAAATTTGTGAATATTTTCCTGTTTTTGTCGTCACAATACCAAGAACGGCAAAACTGCTTGCCAACTCGACAGCCTCTCTTGCGTGAGGCAGCAGCACCGTCTTTTGTGTTGAAATCTCTCTGTAATGCTCTTTATAGACTGCTACAAAATCCCACACACGTTCCTCTTCAACACCCAAATGCGCAAACATATAATCAAGCGGATGCCCGATCAGTGCTTTGATGGAAACATCGTCAGGATGTTTATAGTTATAAAAATCAAAAGCATAGTGAAAGCTCTCAAGTATTGCTTCTGTTGAGTCTATCAGTGTGCCGTCTAAATCAAAAAGTAGTATCACTCTTTCTCCCATGTAATGTAGTTATGCCAGATACCGCCAAGTGCCGGCTGAATATTTTTTATCTTTTTATTAACCGCTGTAATGGAGTTTGGTATGTATAAAAAGAGATACGGGTTATCATGCACAATTATGGCAAACATCTCACGCCACATAGCTCCGAGCTTCTCTTTGTTGACAATAGATTGTGACTTCTCTATCAGCTTGTCGATCTTTTTATTGTGATAGCCTACAAGATTAAAGCCGCCCTTTTTGTCACTCTTGCTGTGCCAAAAGAGATAGGGATCAGGTGTCGGCGAAAGCCCCCAACCTAAAAGCACCGCATCAAATTTATGCGGAAAAACCACCATATTTAAAAAAGCCTGCCACTCCATTACACGCAGCTTCACAACAACACCCGCTTTTTGTAGTTGATACTGTAGTATCTCTGCTGCATAGGGGCGGATAGAACTTGCGTTGGAGGTTGCTATCTCAAAAACAAACGGGTGCTTTGCATCATACCCTGCCTCACGCAGCAGCTCTTTGGCTCTTTTTATATTTTGCTGTGGTGCTTTTACATCTGGATTGAAAGCATTTGTTCCCGGCAGAAATGGACCTGTACAGACTTTTGCGTGATTAAAAAAGAGAATGTCAACCAACTCCTGCCTGTCAATCGCCAAAGAGAGCGCCTCACGCACACGCGGATCGGCAAACTTCTTCTTTCGCAGATTAAAACCAAGATAGGTATAGGAGAGGGAAATTTTTTCATAGATATTAAAGTGTTTAAAAAAATCCTTTTGGAGTTGTCGCTCCATCACAAGCGGCTCAATGCTTCCAATGTCAAGCTCACGGTTTTTCAGCATTAAAAGCCGTGTCATCGGATCAGCTATGACATGAAAAGAGATTTTATCTATTTTCGGCCGCCCCTCAAAATAGTCATTAAAGGCAGTAAGCTCAATATTTTTAGAAAATTCTAATTGCGTGAGCTTGTAGGGACCTGTGCCGATTGGATGGGTATTAAAAGATGAATTCATCAGATTTTTTTCATTTTGCAAGATGTGTTTGGGAAGTATGCCCATCATCCAGGTCTCTAAAGCTTTAAAGTAGGGCTTTTTATAATCTACCTCTATTGTATGGTCATTCAAAACTTTCACATCTTTGACAAAACGAAATCCCGAGCTATAAGGTGAAACTATCTTGTCAGAGATGAGTGTTTGGTAGGTAAAAAGTACATCTTTCGCACTAAAAGGCTTGCCATCTTGCCACTTTACACCCTCACGCAGCTCAAATATCAAGGTAGTATCATTCTTAAAATAAAACTTCTTTGCCAAATCTCCAATAATCTCTTTGGAATCTTTGTCATACTTCACAAGCCCATTAAATATAAAGCCCGTTATCTCTGATGAAGAAGAATCAGTTGCCAAGATTGGGTTGAGCCGTGACGGATTTGCAGATATTGCTAACTGCAAAGTTGATGCAAAAAGCTCTGTGATAAAAAAGAGTAAGAGTAATATTTTCATAGTGGTGAAATTATAGTATAAAAAGGAAAAAGTTTAGTGAGTTTTAAAAAAGAAGCAATTTTACCAAGAGAAAACTCTTGATAAAATAAAAAGTGAAACGATTAACGTTTAGAGAACTGACGAGAACGACGTGCTTTACGTTTACCTGGTTTCTTACGCTCAACAACACGTGAATCACGAGTCATCATGCCTTCAGGCTTGAGAAGAGTTTTAAGTTCAGGATTGAACGCTACAAGTGCACGAGAAATTCCGTGACGAAGTGCATCTGCCTGACCACCGAAACCACCACCTAAAGTAGTAGCAACAATATCAACATTTTCAGCTTGTTTAGTTATTACAAGTGGTTGTTTTACACGAAGTTTTTTCGCTTCAAGTCCACCTAACCATGCGTCTAATGAAAGACCATTGATAGTGATTTTACCAGTTCCTGGAGTTAACCATACTTTTGCGATAGACGCTTTACGACGACCAGTTGCATAAATTTTATTTGCCATGTTAATCCTTACTTAGCAATTTGTGCAGTGTGAGGATGCTCAGCACCTGCATATACTTTTAATTTTTTAAGCATTTTTGCACCAAGCTTAGTTTTAGGAAGCATACCGCGAGTTGCTAATTTGTATAGTTTCTCAGGGTTTTTCTCTAAAAGCTCAGTCATTTTAACGCTCTTTGTGCTACCGAAGTAACCAGAGTGAGAAAAATATTCTTTATTTGCTACTTTTCCGAGACCGTTGAATTTTGCTTTAGAAGCATTGATGATTACAACGTAATCTCCACAGTCAATGTTAGGTGTAAAACATGCTTTGTTCTTACCACGAAGTATAGTAGCTACTTCAGTGATCATACGACCAAAAGTTTTACCTTCAGCATCAATCAAAACCCATTTTTGATCGATTTGTTCAGGAGTTGCAATTTTAGTAAATTTCATTCATGAACCTTTCATAGGAATTTTTATAACAAAAATCATTTGTGAAGGAGATTTGTTTAAGTGGCGAAAGTATATCTTTATAAACTTATAAACAACTGAATTTAAGCTATTTATAAGATTTTAAAGAAGATAAGTTTAAAAGTACTTAACATAATTTTTAGCTATTTCATATTATACTATTTTTAACATTGACCTCAAAGGATATATCTATTGCAACGTAAAATCTTGACATCACTTTCATTAAGCATAATCTTAGGTGCTTCTTTAGTTCATGCAGAAGCAAACAAACCAAAACAGGCACTCAAAACAAACGGTCAGCTTATCTATCAAAAACAAAAAAATGTTCAAGATTTCACGCAGATGTTTCAAGAGGGGGAGTTTTACGGTCGCTTACGTAATAACAACTTCTACTTTTGGTACGATAGTGAACAAACCGGTAAGAACAGACAACTCGTAAGTGCTG
>FPHK01000029.1_pt1 | contig 42662 bp, 45 predicted proteins | sample 1057251 | NCBI WGS metagenome assembly FPHK01 (sample SAMEA4473311, study PRJEB15554) | hydrothermal vent metagenome | biome: marine basaltic hydrothermal vent biome; feature: marine hydrothermal vent; material: water | place: Pacific Ocean | collected 2011-06-14/2011-07-23 | depth 1155 m
GATGGATTCGAACCATCGGCCACATCATTAAAAGTGACGTGCTCTACCAGCTGAGCTAACGAGACATTTGACTCTTTTTGTTAAGAGGTCGAAATTATAGACAAATAGTTCTAATATGTCAAGTAAAATAGAGGAAAATTTTAAAATTTATGATTTAACCATCAATTAAATGATTTTTTAATACAATCAGATTGTATAAGGAATTTAATGTATAGATATATCTACTTTATTTTGATACTTTTATTTTTTAGTGCTTGTTCGCAAACAGTAACGATTCGTGCACTTGAACCAGCTCAGGTAGATGGAGTCTCTGAAACAAAAAAGATAGCAGTATTAAACTTTCGTAATGATAGAGTAGGGCTTGCTCGTAAGATAGAAGCAGATCTTGCACATTTTAAAATCAATAATAAAAAATATTTTACAATTGTGAGCCGTAATGATTTTGATACTATTATAAAAGAACAAAAACTGCAAAGTAGTGGACTTGTGGATGAAGATAGTTCTGTAAAAGTAGGGGAACTCATTGGTGCAGAGGCTATTATTTCCGGTGATGTTCGTTCTCCTACAAAACAAGATAGTTATTTTTATGAACAGCGGGTACGTTGTGCCAATACTAAATGTAGTAAACTCACTTATTATAATGTCCGTTGTATGAAAAGAGTTGTTGGACTTGCAGCAGAGATTCGTGTAGTGGATGTTAGCAGAGGTGATATTATTTATGCAGATACTTTAAATCGTCAGCAAGCTTTTCAACATTGTATTGATGATTCTCGAGCATTACCCTCAACATCGATGGCTGCGCAAAATCTTGCGCAGCGTATAGCAAATGATTTTGCATATAAATTAACACCGCATTATAGAGTTTTTTCTGTAACACTTTTAGAAGATCCGGACTTAGATTATACTTCACAGCAGGAGAAACTTTTAAAGGTTTCATTAGAATATATAAAACAAAATCGTTATGACAAAGCTCAGCAGTTTTTAATGCGTCTTATTGACTCTACTGGTTCTAAAAGTTATGTGCCTTTTTATGATTTGGGTGTCATTAAAGAGGCTGAGGGCAAATACAAAGAGGCAAAAGAGTATTACGAACAAGCAGACAATTTGATGGTAGAGCCTGTTGATGAGATAAACGAGGCTGTAGTTCGTATTAATGCGCTTATAGCTAAAAGAGAAAAAACAATGGAGCAGTTAAATCGATGAGAAAGTTTTTCTATTTTTTAATGAGTGTGATACTTTTGTTAACAGGGTGTGGCGCATCAAAACAGATGGTTGTAGTTGCACCAAAAGCAACGCCTGCATGGTACACGAATCCTCCGCTTTCAAATGAGAGAGAACTTTATGCAATTGGGGACGGTAAAGAGAAACAAGAGGCAATCTCCAATGCACTAACACAGCTGCTTTCAACATTGAGTGTTTCTATATCGTCTAAATACAGTGCAAAAAGTGTTGTTAGAGAAGGAACATACCATAGCAGTTCTGATGCGACCTATATTAATGAAACACAAAGTGAAGTTAAAAAGATTCGTGTAACGAATTATGAACTTTTACAGGCAAAAAAACTTGGTTTTAAGCACTATGCAGTTTTAGTAAAAGTCGATAAAGAGAAATTTTTTGACTCTCTTAAAAAAGATCTCACGCAGCAGTTTGCACTGATTGCGGCAGAAGAAAAAAATATCAAAGCAAAAAATGCACTACAGCAGCTTAGTTTTTATAAGCACTCACTTGCACACTTAAGTGATATGCAAAATAGATTGGCGGTAATGTCTGTGTTAAAGCCAGATTTTGATGAACATCCTTTTTTAAAAAAGTATGAGTATCTCAAAAAGAGATATAATGTACTACTGCATAGTATTAGTTTTTGGGTTGATGCAAAATATAAAGCATTTATTCCCGTTATAGCAAAAGGACTCACTCAAGAACAATTTATAGTTGCAAAAACAAGATCTAAAAATCATTTTAGCGTCTATATTTATGCAAATATAGAACGAGCAGAGGCCTATGGTATTATGCTGGCAAGAGCAAATATAACAATCAAAACAAAAGATGCAGTAGGCAATGAGATAGCGACAAACAGTATAAATCTTACTGGCCGCTCATCGCAGAGTTATGCTATTGCAAAACAGGATTTAGTTAAAAGACTAAACAGGCTTGTAGAGCGAGAGGGTATTGCCAAGGTGCTTAATTTAGACATTTAAAAACTATTTACTACAAAGGAATATACTTTCACTATATACAAAATAAGGTAGTGAAGATATGATTTCTAAGATAGAAAATATTAAAAAAGAAGTTGCTAAAGTAGTTGTTGGGCAAGAGAAGATGATAGACTCTCTTCTCATCGCTCTTTTATGTGAAGGTCATATTCTTATAGAGGGTGTTCCAGGACTTGCAAAGACAACAACGGTAAATGCACTCTCAAAAGCGCTTGGTCTTGACTTTAAACGTGCACAGTTTACTCCCGATCTTCTTCCCTCAGATATCTTAGGTGCAGAGATTTACGATCCGCAAAATAATCAATTTAAGATCAAAAAAGGACCTATTTTTACAAATCTTCTGCTTGCGGATGAGATTAACCGTGCTCCTGCAAAAGTACAATCTGCACTTCTTGAAGTGATGCAGGAGAAACAGGTAACCATTGGTGATACCACTTTTAAGATTGATCTTCCTTTCTTTGTTATGGCAACACAAAATCCGGTTGAGCAAGAGGGTGTTTATCAGCTCCCAGAAGCGCAGCTTGATCGTTTTATGCTTAAACTTGTTGTAGGGTATAACACAAAAGAAGAAGAGCTTGAGATTGCACGCAGAATTTCAAGTGGAAAATTTGAGAGTATTGTGCCGGCTATTGACAAAGATGAACTTAATGCCATTAAAGCTGCTGTGCGTGAGGTACATGTCGATGCTGAGGTTGAAAAGTATATGATAGAGCTTATAAATGCAACGCGATATCCGCAGGAGTATGGTCTTGAAGAGATAAAAGATTATATTCAATTTGGTGCTTCTCCTCGTGTGAGTATCGATATGTTCAAAGCAGTGAAGGCAATGGCATTTATGCGTGGTAAAGATTTTGTAACACCTGTGGATGTTGCCTACATTGCCAAAGAGCTGATGCGTCACCGTATAGTTTTAACTTATGAAGCGGAAGCTGAGGGCATTACAACTGATGCAATTATTCAAAAAGTGCTTGAAGCGGTAGCAATTCCATAAGGATGGCAAGAGTGAGCAAACTACAAAAGATACTTGTTCGTGCTCGTCGTCAGGTCTTCTCAGAAATGGTTGGGAATAACCCTTCTATTTTTCAAGGAGAGGGTTACGATTTTATTGAGTTGCGAGAGTATATGCCCGGTGATGATATTCGTCATATTGACTGGAACATTACAGCAAAGCTGCAAAAGCCTTATATTAAGATATTTCGTGAAGAGCGAGAGTTAAATATTGTTGTTGCTTCTATGCTCAATGGAAGTGTATATTTTGGTTCAAAGCGATTTAAGCAGGATGTTATAGCAGAGATAGTGGCGATGCTTGGTTTTTCTACCATTAAAAATGGCGATCTTTTCAGTTCATATATTTTTACAGATAAAATGGAGTCTCATCTCAAAGCGAGTAAAAAATATTTTTCTGTGCAAAAAGGTGTGCAAGAGATTGTGGATTTTGAGGCTTTAAACCATAAAGCAGATTATAAAGTGCTTGCAGATACGCTCTTTAACAGGCTTAAAAGAAAGTCTCTCATTATTGTCATTGGGGATTTTTTTGAGATTCCAGACTTTAAAATATTGGCAAAAAAACATGAGGTTGTTGCTGTTGTTGTTCGCGATTTATTAGAAGAAAAACCGCCAAAAATGGGTTTTGCTTCACTAATAGATCCTGAGAGCGGTAATGTTTTAGAGGGTGATTTTAATGATGCAACGGTTACTTCATATGCAAAAAAAGTGACACTGCATGATAGAGAACTTTACAAACATTTTCGTAAGTATCAAGTACGTTTTACAAAAGTTTATACACATGAGAGTGTGGGTGTTGCTTTAAGACGACTCTTTGAAGGGAGATAAAATGCCAAATATGCCAACGCAAGAGATTCCACTGCATGATATCAAGCCTTTACTTGCCATAGATGATTACTCTTTATATTATTTGATCGCTATTGTTACAGTTGTAACCTTAATAGTATTAGGGAGTGCATATCTACTCTATCGTCATTTTAGGACAAAAAACAGATTTAACCAAAGAAAAGAGCATTATAAAATTTTAAACAATATTAATCTTAAGCAGACGAAAAAAGCTGCCTATGAACTTACAAAATATGGAGCAACTTTTATGCAAGACAGCCCGAGACATGAAAAGACTTATCATGATCTTTTAGAGCATTTGCAAAAATATAAATATAAAAAGAGTGTTGATGATTTTGACAAAGAGACACTTCGATTAATAGAACTATATAGAGGTATGATAGATGTTTGATGGAATCTATTTTGAATTTCCAAAGATTGTGTTTGTAATTTTTTTCTTTATTGCCTGTGAGACACTCTGCAAGATGCGTCTGCCGTCGATCTATTTTCCACATGCAGGTCAATTTATGAAAAGTAGTGTTAGCACTTCAAAGTTGCTTTTTTTTCTTAAATGGCTTGGTATTGTGATGCTGATTTTAGCATTGATGTCACCGGTAAAAGATGAACCTTATGAACTAGCACCAAAAAAAGGACATGAAATAGCGCTGGTTTTAGATGCTTCGGGTTCTATGGATACACGAGGATTTGATACAAATAATCCAATGGCAAGCCGTTTTGATGTTGTAAAAAAAATAGTAAGAGATTTTATACAAAAGAGAAAAAATGATAATATCGGGCTTGTAGTTTTTGGTGCTTACTCTTTTATTGCTTCTCCACTTACTTATGATAAACATATACTCTCAGGTATTGTCTCACAACTGCAAGTGGGAATGGCAGGAAAATATACGGCACTCTATGAGGCATTGGCACAAGGGGTTAATCTGCTTAAGATGACAAAATCAAAATCAAAAGTGATTATTTTACTCACAGATGGCTACTCAACACCACAGGTAGATAAGATTCCGCTTGATGTCGCTATCGATCTGGCAAAAAAAGAGGGTGTGAAGGTATATCCTATCGGTATAGGCAGTGGTGTGCAGGATTATAACCGTGCAGTCCTTGTCAAAATTGCCAAAGCAACAGGTGGCGTGGCTTTTGGAGCGTCCAATGCGCAGGAGTTGCAGGAGGTTTATAAACAGATAAACAAACTTGAAAAATCAGAGATCAAAAATGAGACCTTTACATATTTGCACTATTACTATTTTTATCCGCTTTTTGTCGGGCTTATTGCATTGATGCTCTATATCTATCTTAGAAATAAAAGAGGGAGTGCATAATGAGTTTTTTACATCCGGAATTTTTGTACTATATGTTGCCGCCTCTGTTTATTCTCTTTGCTCTTTTACTTACACAAAAAGAGATGGAGGCAAACTTTTTTTCTCAAGAGGTGCTAAATCGCTTACGTGTAAGTGTAAATACTTTGACGCTTAAAGCCAGAAATGCAATTTTTATGGTTATTGGTCTTTTGTTGGTCATAGCACTTGCGGGTCCTGTTATTAAAGAGGGAAAAATAGATATAAAAGCAAAGAGTGCAGACATTATGATAGCGCTTGATATATCAGACTCGATGTTGGCGACAGATGTCTATCCAAACCGCTTGAAGCTGGCAAAACAAAAAGCTTTGGAATTTTTGCGTTTGGCACCCAATGAGCGTATTGGAGTCATTGCTTTTGCAAAAAACTCCTATCTGGTTTCACCGCTGAGTTTTGATCATGAAGCGGTAGCATTTTTACTGAAAAATCTTGATACAAACTCCATAACAGAGCAGGGTACTGATCTTATGTCGATGCTTGAAGTAGTTGATAGAAGCATTAAAAGCGAGTCACGCAGATATGTTTTACTTTTAAGTGACGGTGGGGATGATAATGATTTTTCACGTGAAATAGCTTATGCGAAAAAACACAATATTACTATTTTTGTTTTGGCAATGGGAACTAAAAAAGGTGCACCGATCAAACTTGCAAACGGAGAATTTATTAGACAAAACGGTTCTGTAATCATTACAAAACTCAATGAAAATATTGCCAAACTTGCAACGCAGACAGGAGGTGTGTATATTGAGAATGTAAATGCAGACAAAGATGTCAAAGTGATGCTGCGTGAGATAGAGAATAAGGCAAAGAAAAAAGAGATAAAATCAGAAGAAATTGAAAAGTATATTCCACTCTTTTATTATCCTGTAGGTCTTGCGCTCTTGCTGCTGCTTATAGCTACATCTTCAATGAGTAAGCGTGAAAATGTCCATGTGCCTTCTATGTTTCTTTTAGCTCTTGTCCTTTTTAATGCATCTGCTGCGAAGGCAGGTCTGCTTGATTTTGTGGATTTGGATGATGCAAAAAAAGCATATAGTTCCCAAAATTATGAAAAGTCGGCTAAATATTTTGATGAATATGCCAAAAAGACAAACAAAAGTGCTGCATACTATAATGCAGGTAATGCACTTTATAAACAGAAAAAATATAAAGAGGCACTCAAACAGTATGAAAAGGCACACTTTAGAGATACAACAAAAGAGGCGGCAATGCTTGCAAATAGTGGTAATGCCTATGCTCGGCTTGGTTCGCAAAAAGATCTTGAATCTGCAGTAAAAGCGTATGAAAAATCACTCAAGTTGCGTGAGGATAAAGCTGTACGTGAAAATCTTGAAGCTGTGAAAAAAGCCTTAAAAAAGAGAAAAGAGCATAAAAAACAGCAACAGAATAAAAATCAGAAAAATAATAAAAAGCAGCAAAATAAAAATCAAAAGAATAAACAGCAGCAAAATCAGAGTCAGCAAAACCAAAAAAACAAGCAACAGCAGCAAAATAAAGAGAACAAGAAAAATAAGCAACAGCAGCAAAACAAACAGAAAAATCAAAATGATCACAATGATCAAAAGAAAAATTCTCAAAGAAAATCAAAACAGCAAAGTCAAGACGAGAAGAAAAAGCAAGAACAACAAAAGCAAGAGCAACAAAAACAAAAAGAGCAAGCAAAAAAAGACAAAGCAGAGCAAAAAAAGAAAAGTATGCAAAAACTCAGTGCCGATAAAGAGTCTAAAAAAGCCAAAAAGAAAAAAAGTGCACAATCAAGAGCGATGCAAGCAAAAATGCAAAATAGAATGAGTGATGCAGAAGAGAAAAAATGGCTTAAAAGACTCAATTCACAGCAAAGCTCCTATCTTTATATGTTAAATAAACAAAAACCTGTGAAGGAGAATAAAAATGAAAAACCTTGGTAAAAAAGTATTTATAATATTTATACTGTTGACAACTTCACTCTATGCCTCAGTTGTGGCGAAAGTAGATCCTGCTGTTGTCTATAGCGGTGAAACGGCTACCTATACATTGACAATCAGTGGTGAAAAAGTGCATAAACCACAACTAAGCGATATCTGTGGCAATCAAATAGTTGCAACAAGTTCACAGACAAGTATTGAGATGATAAATGGAGATTATAAAAAGAGTTATGCACTCTCTTATGAATTTGTACCGCAAAAAAGCTGTACAATAGATCCAGTCAGTGTTGAGGTAGATGGAAAAACAGAACAATCAAATGCCGTTAAAGTGCTTGTAAAACCTGCAACGCAAGATAAAAGTGCTCCGTTTATACTCTCTTTAAAAGCGGATAAAACGAATGTATATGTCGGTGAGCCTTTTGTATTGCGTTTGGAATTAAAACAGAGTAAACGTGCCTCTGCCGTAGATTCAAAATTTATAGAGCCTGATTTTAAAGGCTTTTGGGTTAAACATAAATCGCAGGCAACAAGAGAAGAGACTCCTGAGTATGTTATTACGAAGATGTCCTATACACTTGCAGCACAACGAGAAGGAAATTTGAGCATTGCACCTGCACAACTGCGTATAGCAACGCGTGTAAACAGTCGTGATATGTGGGGCTCTTTTATGCCGCAGGTAAAATGGAGAAGTTACTACTCTAACGGAGTGCAGATAGAGGCAAAACCATTGCCAAATAATGCAAAGATTGTCGGTAATTTTACCATAAGTGCAAAAGCAGATAAAACAGAAATAACATCCAATGAAGCGGTCAATGTGACTGTAACGGTAAAAGGAGATGGAAATTTAGAGGATATCGGCAGTTTTAAACCATACATAGATGGTGTAAATGTTTTTGCTGAAAAAATAGAAATACACGGTAATACTTTGACACAAAAACTGGCTTTTGTCTCTGACAAAGACTTTACAATTCCGCCTTTTAAACTTGCTTTTTACAATCTCAAAACACAACGAGTTGAGCAGATAAAAACAGAACCGATAGCTATCAAAGTAAAAGGTTCATCAAAAGCTACTCCTTCTTTAACCATTCAAAAAGAAGAGCCACAACAAGAGCTTCAAATAAAAAAAGCGGAACAAAGTAGCAGTGAAAAATCGTATGAGGGTGTCAGCTTTTTTTGGATAGTAATTGTTTTTGTACTTGGAGTGCTTCTTGGTGTTGCACTTACGTTCTTAAAGCCTTTTAAAAGAGTCAAAAAAGAGAAAAAACTGAATATAAAAGATGAAAAATTGTTGCTTATAAAACTATTGCCATATAAAGATATGGATGAGAATGTGAAAAAGATAGTGACAATACTCGAAGGTAATCTCTATGAAGGAAAAAAAGAGCAGCTCGATAAAAAACTTTTAAAAGAGATACTCAAGCAGTACGATATCGTTTAATCTAAGATATCGTAGAGTTTGTTTGCTTCTGTCATCTCATGGTGTACTTTTTCCCATTCATCATTTTTAATGCACTCTTTCATACAGTGTAACTCTCTTTCAAAAAGTTCTATGGCTTCAAGGAGATTCTCTTTGTTTTGCCTGAAGATATCTTCCCACATATAAGGCGATGATTTTGCAAGACGGCTCATTGAACGAAATCCACCAGCAGCAAGTGCCAAAATATTGTTTTTTTGCTCTTGCCTTAAAACAGTGTTGGCAATGGAGTAAGAGATGGCATGCGGCATATGAGAGATAAAGGCTGCATGGCGATCATGCTCTTGTGATTTCATAAAGTACTTTTTCATCTTGAGCGCTTTAAAGATCTTTTTTGCTACCTCTCTTTGGAGTGTACCACTCTCCTCAAGATCACATAAAACGACGACTTTATCTTCATAAAGCCCTTCAATAGCTGCATGAGGACCAAAATTTTCTGTTCCTGTCATTGGATGAGCAGCAACGAAATTTTTACGAATGGTTTGCGGAACACTTGCTACAATTTTTGCCTTGGTACTGCCTAAATCTATGATGGTTGTGCTTTGTGCTATATCAGTAAGTTCTTTGAGTGCTGCAATGACACCGTTTACCGGAATTGCTAAAAAAATAACATCATATTTTTTGATCTCTTCAAATGAGACGATTTTTTCAACAAGGCCTAGAGAGAGAGCATCTTTCTGATGCTTTTTGTTATGATCATATCCGACAATTTCATTGATAAAATCTAATTTTTTCAGACTAAGTGCCAAGGAACCACCCATAAGTCCGAGTCCTATAATCGCTACGTTCATATTAGCTCTTTTTATTAATTTGTAAAATTATACTAAATTTACTTAACATTAACCTCATAATGGGTAAAATCTTTTCTAATTTTACATATGGAATTTTAATGAAAATCTTTTTATCTCTCTTTTTTATCTTTTTTACAGGCACGCTTTATGCCGAAGTTGTAAAATCAATTAATTTTGAAGGGATGATGCACCTTTCTAAACCGGTAGCCCTGCGTATGCTCTCTTTTGAAAAGGGAGATGATATTAATGTTGAAGATGTTGATAAAGCGATTAAAAATTATTTTAATCAAGGTTATTTTAATGATATATGGACTGAATTTTCAGATGGAAATCTGACATTCTATTTTAAAGAAAAAGCAATTATTTCGCAAGTTGAGCTAAAAGGCTGGAAAGAGAATGATGATGATGTTAAAGAGAATGTTATACAAATAAAAAAAGGGACACTCTACGATGAAAAAAAGATAGAGGCCGCAAAACAAAGAATTATTGAAGCAATCTCACAAGATGGAAAAATAGACTCGGTAGTTGAAGTCAAAACATCTTATCTTGAAAACGGCAGTGTAAAAGTCACTTTTATTGTCAATGAAGGCGAAGAGATCACAATTGAAAAGATCGATTACAGTGGTGTTTATGGACTTAATCCAGATGATTTTGATGATGTTATTGCAAACAAAGAGCACCAATTTATGGGATGGTTCTGGGGGAGAAACAGCGGAAAAATGTCTTTGCGTGATTTAGAATATGACAACTTGCGAATACGTGATCTTTATATGCAGCATGGATATCTTGATGCAATCGTCGATACACCTTTTGTGCGTGTAAACTTTGACAGTTATAAAGCAGATATGAGTTATCAGATAGCAGAAGGGGAACAATACACAATTTCAAAGGTAACAATTTATCAGCGTAAGCATGTTGTCGATGATGCAAAAATTAAAGAATTGATCTCTTTAAAAAAAGGTGATATTTTTAATATAAAAAAATTCCGTGAAGATTCCAAAAAGATCAAAACACTCATAGCCGATAAAAGTTATGCTTTTGTGCAGGTTGTTCCTGATTTGAAAAAAAATAAAGAGAAAAAAACGGTTGAAGTGGTTTTTAGGGTGATGCCTGGGGAGAAAGTAAAGATTAGAAATGTTTTGATCTCGGGAAATACTCGAACACTCGATAGAGTTATTCGCCGTGAACTCTACTTAGGACCGGAGGACATGTACTCTTTAACAGATTTAAAAGATTCTCGTAATGCGCTTGGGCGTCTTGGATTTTTCGACAGTAATACGATTGAAGAGAAGCGTATAGATAACCATACAATGGATTTAATTGTAAAAGTCAAAGAAGCACCAACTGGAAATATTCAGCTCGGTGGCGGCTATGGATCTTATGGAGGATTGCTTTTAAGTGTTGGTGTAAATGACAGAAATATCTGGGGATCGGGGATCAATGTCGGTGTAAAAGCGGAAAAATCACAAACATCACAGAACTACTCATTTAATATCTCAAATCCAAGACTTAATGACAGTGATTTTAGTGGAAATTTCTCAATTTATCACTCTGTCTATGATTATAATGACTATACAACTTTAAGTGATGGTGTGACTGTTGGAACAGGACATAGGTTTTCTCGTCATATTAGTGGTTATCTTGGATATGGATACTCTAAGAATGATTATAATTTCGGCAGTGACTTTAACGCATCACAGTATGGTACCGGAATCTATTATTTTGAAGCATATGATAAAAGTTCGGTTACAGTTAGTATGAGTTGGGACTCAACGGATGATTATTATCTGCCGCGCGAAGGATTTACGCTATCACAAAGTTTTGAAAAATCAGGGCTTGGCGGAGATGCTGATTTTTTAAAATCAAGAACAAATTTTGCAAAATATATTGGACTTGATGACTACTTGGGCTTTGATGCTATTTTTCGCTACAAAGCTCGTTATTATGCCCTTATAGACAATGGTTATGTTCCTTTGGCAGAAAAATTTTATATGGGTGGTATAGGAAGTGTCAGAGGATATGAATCGTACTCAATTTCACCAATGATTGCAGATGAGACGGGAATGGATACATATAAAGGGACAAAAATTCGAAGAATAGGGGGAACACAGACATTTTCAAATAATTTTGAACTAAGTTTTCCTCTTATTCCAAAAGCGAAGATGCGTTTGGTAACCTATCTGGACTGGGGAATTATTTCTGACAATATCTCTTCGCAAATTTTGGAAGGAACAAATAATCAAGCTCGTGCAGGTTATGGAGCAGGGCTGGAGTGGTTCTCTCCTGTTGGACCTATTCAGCTGATGTTCTCCCGTGCGATTAACCCGCAAGAGGGTGATAAAACATCAAACTTTGAGTTTACTATGGGACAGAGATTTTAGAAAAACGACTTTGAATTGTTTGTCTTTGCACTCTAATTTTGTAACTGCATTGTGTGCAATATAACATTTTGATTTTGAAATGATATGTAGTTCTCCTTTTGAGAATTGCATTGTAAAATCAATATTTCTTGGTCTGTGACTTAGCAGTGCTATACTCAAAGAGAACATATAGCTAAGAGAGTGTATTATATGTATATTCTCAGGTAAAAGTTTTGCATAGAGTTGCAGATGTGTCTCTGATGGAAGTCTGTTTTTTGCATATTTTGTCAATGTTGAAATGAGCATAATATCTTGATGTGAAAATCCATACTCTAAAGCACTTTGAATAATATAGTAGGTATGTTTATTCTGTGAGTAGAAATGTACACTGCTTCCTGCAGGATAGAGTTTTGCTGCAATACTAAGCAGTTTTTTATACTTGTAATCAATACCGAAATATCCAGCACTTAAATCAAAAATTTTTTTTGTTAAAGCAGACAGGTTATTTGAAAATGCTTTGTCTTGTATATAAGAGTCTAAAATATAACGTACAGAAGTATTGTAGTTATGCGGAAATTTATCTTTACTGCTGCGGAGGAGATCGGCTAAATAGACCCCTTCGCGTACACCGACACCACTTGTAATAATATGATTAATATTGATCTTATTTATAACACGCTGAAGTATTAAAGTGCCGGGTTTAATAACATCAAAGCGATTATTTTTTATAAAAAGAGCCTGTAACTCTTTTGCATCTTTTGCTTTTATTAGACGCTTGAGGTACTCTTTAAAGGTTTTTATATTATATTCAAAGCCATGAATTTTATTTAGAGGATAGAGAGACTCTTTTAAAATAGCATTTGAAATAGCCCGAAACGTTCCACCAATGCCTATGAGTGTTGTGAGTTTGGAAGTATCTGGAAGTTTTTCAAGCTCTTTATCTATGTAAGTAGTAGCTCCTTTTATGTCATTTTTGTCAAAAAAGAGCTCTTTAAGACGTACGGTTCCTAATTTTAAAGAGAGGGTATGAGTAACGCTATCTTTATCAATAAAGGCAAATTCTGTTGAGCCGCCTCCAATGTCTATGCTAAGGGCATTTTTTTGTTGAGGTAAAAGATTCGCACAGGCAATAGCTCCGAAGTAAGCTTCTCTCTCGCCATTTATAACTTTTATGTTGAGTTTGAGTTTATGTTTGACTTTTTGTATAAACTCTTGTTTATTAGGTGCATCACGCAAGGCAGAAGTAGCGACACAGAGGATCTTCCGTACTTTAAAAGAGTTGGCAATACTTAAAAAATCACTGAGTGCATCAAAAGTTCTCTGCATTGGAATAGTTTGTAGCTCTCCATTATGTTTGTAGGCATCTTGAGAGATTCTAACTTTTGATTTTTCTTCGTGAAGCAGATGAAATGCGTAGCGGGAAGTTTTTTCATAGACAACCATTCTAATAGAATTAGAACCTATATCTATGACGGCAACTCGTTTAGCCAACTATAACTCTTCGTTCTCTTGGAGCTGTTTGTATTTAAACTGCAGTTCTGCAATAGTTTCAACATTGTCTTTATCTGGAACTATACAGTCAACCGGGCAGACGGAAATACATGCAGGCTCATCGTATACACCGACACATTCAGTACATCGATCAGGGTCAATGTAGTAAATTGGATCTCCCTCTTCAATTGCTAGTGTAGGACACTCTTCGCGACAAGCATCACATGCAATACACTCTTCGTTAATTATTAATGCCATATTCAAAAACCTTATATTTTTTACTTGTTAATTTGTGAGAGATTTATAACAAAACTAAGCTTTATTATTTTTGAAAACAGAGAAATTTTTTAAAGAACTCGCTAATTCCTCGGGATTATACAAGAAAGTTTAGAATTTAATTGTAAAGAAGCAATCGTTCCGTCAATGCCGTCGTTTCTATTTTTGATATTAATTTTTGCACCAAGTGCATCAGCAGCACTTTTTGCTAAAAATAGTCCAAGTCCAACACCGCTTTTGTTTCCTTGTCGTTTAAAAGGAGCAAAGAGATCGACACTTTCATCAATCCCGCATCCTTCATCAATAACCTCTATTAAAAGTCCATATTCATCTTCTTTACTGCGAAGCAGTACACTTCTTTCTTTCGGTGTAAACTTGAGTGCATTTTGTAAAAAGTTTTGTATGATTTGATTGAGCAGACTCACTTGCAGTGTAGCCATGTAGCCATCTGGTTTGAAGTCCATTACAAGTTTTTTGCCTTCATTTTCAGCAAGGAGTTTAAAGTCATCGGCTTTTTGCTTGAGTATGGCAATAACATCAACTTCTAGAGGTTTGTCAAGCTGTGCACCTTCCTGACGACCGATATTTAAGATATTTGAGACAATGATATTCATCTCATCAATTGTTTTATTTGTTGTTTTGAGAGCCTCTATATACTCTTCAGATGAGCGCTTTTTAATAAGTGTTACCTGATTTTTGAGTTTAATAACAGCAAGAGGTGTTTTGAGTTCATGTGCCGTACCGATAAAGAGTTCTTTTTGATATTTTACAAAATTTTGAATACGGGCGATGAGATGGTTGATTGTCTCACCTAATGGCTCAAACTCCTGTGGCAGAGCATTAAGATCAATTGGGTTCATTAGATGTTCATTCATATTTGAGAGTTTATTGTTGAGTGTTTTGATGGGAATTACAAGCATCTTAGAAAGCATAACTGCATATATAATAACAAGAAGAAAACCGGCAATATTGATTATAAAAACATAGTGTAAAATCTTATTTAAAAGGTGCTTCGTTGTTGTAATGTTTTTAGTGATTTTGAGATAACTGGAATTTTTCTGTTTAAAAGGATAGATAAGTGTCAGGTATGTTTTATGCTTTTTTGTTGTTTCATATATGTCCATATCGCCTATTGGATTTTTAAGATAGATGACTTCGATATTTAAGGAAAAAAAGTTTTCCGGTATAGCATCATCATGCTGAAATACCGATTTATAATTTGCAATGTTCTTTGCATAATGAATAAGCTCATTTTTTTTCTCATCATAAATAGATTTTTCAATGTAAAAGTACAAAATGGAAGAGAATATAAAGATTAAAATTGCAGAAGAGAATATAAGCTGGATTAGAAAACTTTTTCTAATGCTTTTTTTTGAAAACATCTATAACCCCTTTTTGAAGAGATTATAGCATTGTTTGGATTAAACTTCTTTAGGAAAACAGAAACGGTATCCGCGACGACGAACTGTTTCAATAGTTGTAATAGAGAGAGGTTTATCCATTTTTTGACGAATTTGGTTGATTGCAACTTCGATGACATTTGGAGTAACAAGTTCCGGCTCTTCCCATATAGCGTCAAGTAACTGCTCTTTAGAGACGATTTGATCACGATGACGTGCTAAGTGTGTAAGCACTTCAAAAGGTTTTCCTTTAAGTTCAATTTCTGTCTCTTTGTAGGTGATTTTTTCCTCTTCAGGATTAATAGTGAGATCTTCAATCTCAATAATATTGCTGCCGCCAAATCGTAAACGCGCTTCAATACGTGCTACAAGTACATCAAAGTCGAAAGGTTTTCTAATGTAGTCATCTGCGCCGGCACGAAGTGCTTCGATTTCACTTTCATTGTCGTCTCTTGCTGAGAGTACGACTACAATAGTCTTTGGTGTATTTGCTTTGATATCACCGATGATATCAACAGAGTTGCCGTCTGGAAGCATCCAATCCATAAGCACTAGGTCGTAGTTACGGATGTCAAGATAGTATTCACCATCTTTAAGTGTCTCAACAACATCGCTTTGGTAACCAAACTCTTTTAGTCCCTCTGCAAGCATTTTATTTAATGTTACTTCATCTTCTATGATAAGAATACGCATTCATCATTTCCTATTTCTAATATTTTGCCGGAATTGTATCATAATTTTAGGTTACCTTAAAGTTATTTTCAATTTTTTTTAAAAAAAAGTGAAGTTTTAATTAAGAATCAAAAAGATATTGGTTTTCGACGGAGACTTTACAATCAGGCAGTATTGATGGTTTTGTTATTTTGAGATGCAGTTGATTAATCATTGAAAAATTTTTATGAAGCAGCTTTGAGAGATCTTCTAGGGCGTCTTCTATTAAAAGATATTTTTTCTTTTTCATTGTTGTTTTTATAAATTCTGTAATATCTGCATAGTTTAGAAAGTCATTTATATAGTTGTAATCTACAGTAAGATTAATAATGACATCTTGCTCTTTTTTACGTTCAAAATCTAAAATTCCAATAATGCATTGAAATTTGAGATCTTCGATGGAGATTTTCATCTATATAACTCGTTTCTCTTCACCTTTGATGACACGAATGATGTTTGGTATATGTTTGTAAAAGAGAATAAAAACAATAAAGATAACCGGAGCGTGCGCCATTTGCGGATGGATAAAAAAACTTGTAATTAAAAGTGCTAAAACACCTGTTAAAGATGAAACAGAAGATATACGCACTGTCTTTGCCATCACAGCCCATACAATAAGTGCGATAGTCGTCTCAAGTGGTAGCAAAAACATCATAACTCCCATACCGGTTGCAATTCCTTTGCCTCCTTCAAAGTTTAAATAAGGAGAGAAGCAGTGTCCAAGAACAGCAAGCACGGCAATAGCCCAAAGAACAGATGCATCAAGACCCATAAAGTAAGCAGCAGCTAAAACGACAACACCTTTTAGGGCATCAAGTGCCAATGTCGCAATACCAAGCTTCTTTGCTAAAGCAGGGTCACGCTCTTTGACGACTCTTAGTACATTTGTAGCACCGATACTCCCGCTTCCTGCAGACTTGACATCCACACCGGCAAACTTCTTTGCAAGCAGCAGACCAAAGGGAATACCTCCTATGAGATAAGCAGCGATATAAAACTGCACATTGATATTAAAGAAAAAATCCATAAATTACCTTAAATTATTTTTGTGATGACATTTTACCCTTACTATGCTAAATATATTTTGATATAATTGCATCAATATCAAAAGAGGATACCTTTTTGAACTATACTAATGAAGAATTAAGAAAAAAAATTGATGCACTCAAAGAGAAGTTAAGTGTAACGGTTGTTGCACATTTCTATCAACGTGATGAAGTTTTTGAAGTTGGTGATATTACCGGTGATTCACTTGAACTTGCGATGAAAACAAAGGCTGATGACTCTGAATTTGTCCTCTTCTGTGGTGTTGGGTTTATGGGACAGAGTGTGAAAGTGCTCTCTCCCGAGAAACGTGTTGTAATGCCAAAAGTAGCCTGCTGTGCAATGGCGAGTATGATTACGGATCTGCAGTATGATGAAGCGGTAAAGTTTTTAAATGACAATGGTATAACAAATGAAAATATTTTACCTATTACCTACATTAATTCCGGTGCAGATGTAAAAGCAAAAGTCGGTGAAATGGGCGGTATGGTCTGTACAAGTTCCAATGCAAAAAAAATCATCACAAAAGCTTTGGGTGAGGGCAAAAAGATTCTTTTCGTACCCGATAGATGTTTAGGACAAAACATCGCAAATCAGATGGGACTAGAATCTATGGTAATTGGTCTTGATAAAAAAGATCCAAAAGCGTGTGATATTATCTGTTATGACGGTTTTTGTTCCGTTCATCAGCTTTTTACAGTGAATGATATCGAGTTTTATCGTAAAAAATATCCGGGCATTAAAATAGCTACACATCCGGAGTGTGATCCTGCTATCTGTGATGCAAGTGATTTTGTCGGTTCGACTTCACAACTGATTAAGTACATACAGGAGCTTCCAGAGGAGCAAAAGGTTGCGGTAGGTACGGAGTTTAATCTTGTAAACCGCCTGCGTCCGAAAAACACCTATGTTCTCTCTTCAACAAAACCGGAGTGTCCGACTATGAATGAGACTACGTTAGAAGATGTCTACTTGACACTCAAAGCGATTGATGAGGGTGCACCTATTAATGAGATAGAGATTGATGCTAAGACACAAAAGTGGGCAAAAGTTGCATTAGAGAGAATGTTGGCATTATGATAGAAGATTTTGTAAAAGCAGCTTTAGCAGAAGATGTAGGCAGAGGAGATCTCTACGCACTTGTTGAGCCGGCTGTGGCTTCAAGCGCGAAAATTCTTGCAAAAAGTCAAGGTGTTGTGGCAGGACAAAAATATGTCAATGCACTTTGCAAGCTTGAGGACATTGCAGTTATATGGCATAAAAATGATGGCGAACTCTTTAGTGTTGGCGATTTGATAGCGGAATTTCGTGCAGATTCTCATGCAATACTGCGTTGTGAGCGTACTATTTTAGATATGCTGCTGCACGCAAGTTCCATCGCAACACTCACGCGAAAATATGTCGATATCATCAAACCTTACGGCGTGAAACTTTTAGATACTCGAAAAACCAGACCACTTTTGCGTGTTTTTGAAAAATATGCAACACGCTGCGGCGGTGCAGTGAACCATAGAATGGGACTTGATGATTCATTAATGATAAAAGATACCCACCTCAAGACCATAGAAAATCTCTCTGCCTACATTACAAAAGCGCGTGAGGTTATCCCTTTTACTGCCAAGATTGAAGTGGAAGCAGAAACTTTGTGGAGTGCCCAAGAGGCGATGCAGGCAAAATGTGACATCGTTATGTGTGACAATATGACACCGGCGCAGGTAGAAGAGGTTGTAGCCTACAGAGATGCGAACTACCCACATATTTTGCTAGAGGCAAGTGGCAATATCTCTCTTGAAACTATTGAATCTTATGCCAAGACGGGTGTGGATGCCATAAGTTCTGGTTCAATGATCCATCAGGCAAATTGGATTGATTTATCTATGAAGATGAATTAGATAGATTTTTGTGAGTTCTTCTAGGAGATATGAATGGCTGATGATCAGGAAAAGAGAGAAGAAATCATTTTTCCAACGAAAAAGGAACAAGTCCCTTTTTCTACGCTAGCCGCTAAGGCACTAAAGAAAAATCTAAATATAGATTTTTGTGAGTTCTTCTAGGAGATATGAATGGCTGATGATCAGGAAAAGACAGAAGAACCCACCCCCAAGAAGATAGAGGATGCCCGAAAAGAGGGGAATGTTCCTAAATCTCAGGATGCTTCTGGGACTGTTACTCTTTTTGTAGCTATTTTGGCTTTTTTGATGCTTTTTCCTTTTATGGCAAAACATATGATTTTACTTTTTCGATACTACTTTTCTCTTATTGGCTCTCCTTTAGATAAAGCTTCGATGCTTGATATCGCCATCATTACTATCAGAGAATTTTTGCTTATGGTGCTGCCGCTTGCAACGGCTGTTGCTATTGCAGGTATTATTGGTGCTGCTGCACAGTTTGGATTTTTATTTACAAGTAAAGCGATTCAGCCGGATTTTAAAAAGATAGATCCTATCAAAGGAATGAAAAATCTTTTTTCTCTGAAAAAAATGATCGAAGGTGTAAAGATCACTTTTAAATCTTTTACGACGCTAGGTGTGGGCTTTATCTTCTTTTTTTATTTTATTACAGAACTACCGACTGTCGCTCTTTTTGGATTGCATGATCAACTTGATTGGCTTAAAGAGAAGATGCTTATTATTGCTTTTGTTATGTTACTTATTATTTTTCTTTTTGCTGTTATTGATATTATCATTGTACGAAAGCAGTATTTTGACGGTTTAAAGATGTCTAAGCAGGAGATTAAAGATGAGATGAAAAATATGGAAGGAGATCCTCTCATTAAGTCAAAAATCCGTCAAATTCAGATGGAGGCTTCACGCAAGCGGATGATGGCAGAAGTTCCCAATGCGGATGTGGTGATTACCAATCCGACACACTATGCAGTTGCCATTAAATATGATGCCGAAAAATCGCATGCTCCTGTTGTTACAGCAAAAGGGATGGATCATGTTGCACAAAAGATCAAAGAGATAGCGCGCCAAAACAGTGTACACATAGTGCAAAACCCACCACTTGCACGCTCTTTATACAATGAAGTAGATGTTGACAAGCCTATTCCAGAAGCGCTTTTTGGGGCTGTTGCAGAGGTTCTCGCTTATGTTTACAAGATGAATAAGAAATAGTATATAATTCTGTAATGTTGATAAATTTGATACCGATCGAGCAGATAGATACAGCCAAACACATTCTTATAAAAAGTGATAAAGAGTGCCTTGCTCAGGCGAGTGCTCTTTACTCTTATCTGCTGACTTTACATAAGAAGGTCTCTTTGTATGTAGAGAGTATGGATGTGCGATTTTCCTTTTTGCCTTGGATGCAAAAGGCACGTCAAAATAAATCTGATTCTGCAGATTTGGTGATCAGTGCCGACATTGAAATTATGGATTTATATAACTTTTTAGAGCAAAGCAGTGTAAAAATAAATGCGAAGATGGCAACCGCTCTTTATGCAGGTCTTTTCAAACGTTATAAAAACTTAATGGCGGATGATGTTGATGGTACGGTTTTTGCTGTTTTGAGTCAACTCATAACACTTGGTGCAGATCATAAGATATGTGTTACGCACTTATGCAAAAAGACTCCTTTGCGTTATATTCGCTTGAAAGCAATTCTTTTTAAGAAGTGCGTTTTGAGAGAGAATGCAAAAGTTGCTTCTGTCTCTATTGAAGAGAATGATTTACTCAGTAGTGGTGTATCTATGGACGAAGCAGTAGAAATTGCAGGAGAGCTTCTAAATATAGTACATGTAGAAGTCGTAGAGCTTGTAAAAAGTGATAAAAATAGTAAAATTATAAAAATTATTAAGGATGTTTAAATTGAGAAGAAAACAAAATAACTCTTCAATTGGTGTTTTATTTATATTGATTTTAATTGTAGCAGCGGGATTATATGTTTATTTCTCAGCTACATTTGAAAGAGTGCCACCTCAAGTTATGCTGGAGAATTCAAATGGTTATTGGAATCTCAAAAAGCCTTTAAAGATTAAGATTAGTGATGCAAGTGGTGTGAAGTCGTATAAAATTATAATGCAGACAAAAGATGGTGACAAAACATTGCAGTATGAGCAGCTTTTAGTTCCTAAAAAAGAGCTTAATTTAGAAGTAGCACCTCCAAGGGGCTTCTACAGGATGAAAGATAAAGTAATTAAACTTATAGTGCAGGCACAAGATGTAAGTAAATGGAACTTTTTTAAAGGTAATCTTGCACAACAGATTTTTGCACTGAAAATTGATAAAAAAAGACCGAATGTCAATATAGTTACAAATTCGTATAAAATTTCAAAAGGCGGAGCTGCTTTAGTTGTCTTTAAAGTTGATGATGAAAACTTAAAAGATATTTATATTCTCTCCAATCATAATAAACATTTTAAAGCAGAACCTTTTTACAAAGAGGGCTATTACATAGCGCTGCTTGCTTGGCCGGTAGCAGATAGTGGATTTAAAGCAACGGTAGTTGCAACAGATGCTGCAGGGAATATTGCAAAGGCCTATGTACCGCTCTATTTAAAAAATAAAACTTATAGAGTCTCAAAAATCAAACTCTCAGATAAGTTTCTAGATGGAAAAATTGCACAGCTCTCTGATGAGTTTGAAGAGACGCAGGGTGTTGAAAATAGATTGGAGCGTTTTAAGATTATTAATGAAGATATTCGTGCAAAAAATGAGAAGTTAATTCATGATATTACTTCCAAAGTACCGACAGAAATGATTAATGATTTTAAAATGAAAAGAATGTATCCGTTGAAAAATGCAGCAGTAGTTGCGCACTTTGGTGATCATAGAAAATATTATTATCATGGAAAATTTATCTCTGAAGCATATCATTTAGGTTTAGACCTTGCTTCTTATGCGATGGCACCTATTAAAACGCAAAATGGCGGTGTTGTAGTTTTTGCTGATTTTAACGGTTTGTATGGAAATATGCTGGCACTTTCTCATGGACTGGGACTCTATACCATTTATGGACACTGTTCTAGCTTTGATGTAACAAAAGGAGAAAATGTTCCACCAAATTCTAAAATTGCAAATACAGGAAAAACAGGGTATGCGATGGGAGATCACCTTCATTTTGGTATACTTGTGCAGGGGATTGAAGTACGTCCGCAAGAGTGGATGGATAAGCATTGGATAAAACTTAATATTAGTGATATAATTAAGAGTGCAAAAAAGATTATAGACCAGCAATAGGAAAATATAATGTATCAAACTACTATTAAAAAAAATGCCGAGCTTGTAGGGATAGGACTGCACAAGGGTTCTCCTGTTAAGTTAAGAATAGAGCCGCTTGAAGCTGACAGCGGTATTGTCTTTTATCGTAGTGATGTTGATGTCGCTATTCCGCTCAAACCTGAAAATGTAGTTGATACGAAAATGGCAACTGTTATTGGAAAAAATGGGTATATTATTTCAACGATAGAACATTTACTTTCTGCAGTATATGCCTATGGAATAGATAATCTTAAAATTATTGTTGATGCCGATGAGGTTCCTGTTATGGACGGCAGCAGTGCTAGTTACTGTATTTTACTTGACGAAGCAGGTATTGTGGAACTTGATGTTCCAAAAAGAGTGATGCGTATTAAAAAAGAGGTGGAGGTAAGAGAAGGAGAAAAGTATGTCAAACTCTCACCATCTCCTGATTTACATTATGATTTTACTATCAAGTTCCCACATCCAGTTATTCAAGAACAGGCATATGTATTGCATTTTACAAAAGAGAGCTATAAAAAGGAGATAGCACGTGCGAGAACTTTTGGTTTTTTACACGAAGTGCAGTATCTTCGCTCTAAAGGGTTAGCGCTTGGGGGTTCTTTAGAAAATGCAGTTGTGCTTGATGAAAAGAAGATTCTTAATCCTGAAGGTCTGCGCTTTCCTGATGAGTTCGTTCGTCATAAAATTCTCGATGCCATTGGTGATATGAGTCTGATTGGGATGAATTTTATCGGTAATTATGAGGCGATGGCAGGAAGTCATGACCTTAATCATAAATTGACACTTGCTTTGCTTGAGAATCCTGAAAATTATGAAATTGTTGAAGCAGTCGGTGAAAAAATGAAAGAGTTGGAAAAAGCGTATGCCTAAAGAAGTAGATCTGCTTCTCATAGCACTTACTTCTCCTATTCTTATTGGTGTCTATGAGAATAACAGGCTTATAGAGACAATTGAATCTGATGGAAAAAGCTCAGATGTTCTGCCGTTGATATTTCAAGATATTTTAAAGCGTTATAAGATTACAAAACTTTTCTATGCAAACGGACCGGGGAGCTTTATGGCTATTAAAGTGGCTTATGTCTTTTTAAAATCACTCTCTGTGCTTAAAAAGATTCCTCTCTATGCCCGTGATGCATTTTACTTTAATGAAAATCAGCCGATAAAAGCGATAGGAAAGCTATGTTTTGTTAAAATTGCTTCTAAAATAGAGACTCAAAAATTTGAAACAGTTCCGACATCGGTATTTCGATTGCCTGATGAACTGGATTATAACGAGTTTAGTACAAACGCAACACCGCTGTATAAAATAGGGGCTGTTGGATAGGAAATATTAGTGACAATAAGTGTACCGGCAACTTCTGCAAACTTAGGACCGGGTTTTGATACCTTGGGTCTTGCTGTCGATCTACGTAATCGTGTGGAGTTTCATCCATCAAAATTTTTTAGTGTCAGCATTAAAGGGGAAGGTGAGAATAACCCGCGACTCAAAGGCAACAACCTTTTTATCTCGATTTTTAATGAGCACTACTCACGTCTGACAAAAAAGAAACAGAATTTTAAATTTACTTTTTATAATCAGATTCCAATGTCACGCGGACTTGGAAGCTCTTCTGCCGTTATTGTCTCAGCGATCGCTTCAGCACATGAAGCAGCAGGTATTCGCGTTAGTAAGCGCCGTATTTTAAATCATGCGCTTGTTTATGAGCCACATCCAGACAATATTACACCGGCGGTAATGGGCGGCTTTAATGTGGCAACAATTGAGAAAAATAAAGTCTTTTCTCAGAAGAAGCATCTGCCTGACTATCTCAAAGCAGTTGTCGTCATTCCAAACAAACAGATGAATACGGCAAAATCCCGTACAATCCTGCCAAAATCTTACTCCAAAGAGAATGCTACTTATAACCTTTCTCACGCAGCACTGACGGTTGCAGCATTTTTTAATGAAGATTGGGAGATGCTCAAGCTTGCAGCTCAGGATAGATTTCATCAAAAAGCGAGGATGAAAACGCTTCCAGAGCTTTTTTCGGTACAAAAAGTTGCTTATGAGAGCGGTGCACTTATGAGTACACTCTCAGGAAGCGGTTCAACATTTTTTTCTCTTGTTTATGATGATGATTCTGCAATGATTGCCAACCGTTTGAAACAAAAATTTCCAGATTTTGGAGTAAAAGTTTTAGATTTTGACAATAATGGACTCATTATTGAGCGATAAAAACAAAAAGCTCTATTAAATAAAGCGAGATTTAGATATAATGGCGAAAAAATTTCATCAACCAACGAGAATGTGTCTCTCTTGCAGAGCAAGGTTGCTACAGTTTAATCTTATTAGGCTGCAATGTATTAATGGAGGACTTACTTCATTTAACGGAGTTGGACGAAGTTTTTATTTATGTCATGATTGTCTAAAAGAAGATAAAAAAATTATCCGAGCTCTTATGCGTCAGTGCAGAGGCGGAGATAGAGACAAACATATGAACACACTAAAGGAGATCATCACTGATGACAGAAAAAGTTAGAGTACACGAAATTGCCAAGGAGCTGGGAATAGCTTCAAAGGATGTATTGGAAAAAGCGAAAAAAATGGGTCTGGAAGTCAAATCGGCACAGAGTGTAGTGACGATGGAACAGGCTGAGAATATTGCTAATTACATTATTAACGGCGAGAATGCTGCACCACAAAAGCCAAAAGCTCCAAAAAAAGAGAGCAAGAAAACAAAAAGTGATACTCCAAAAGAAGAGACTCCTGTAGAAGAAAAAGAGCCTAAACAAGAAGAGAGTGCAAAAACATCGAAGAAAACTTCAGATACAAAAGAAGAGACTCCAAAAGTAGAAACTCCTGTAGAGAAAAAAGAAGATGTTACAAAGGAAAGCAAAGTAACTCAAGAGTCTGTAGAGGATAAAAAAGTCACGAAAGAAAAAACAAAAGAGAAAAGTACGTTAAAAGTTGTATCACCTGTAATAAGACCTGCTATTAGAAAATCTGGTTTGAAGATTGTTAAAAAGAAGAAACCAAAACAAGAAGAGATTTTTGTCGCTCCGCAAAAAAATGCAGCTGCTGTCTCATCATATGGAAAACTTAGCGATGAAGCACGTGCAGAGCTTGCTAAAAAGAGAAGAAATGTCAAAAAAGAGGCACCTACTTCGAAAAAAGATCAAGGTGTCAGACTTGATATCTTTGGCGGGTCTTTGGCAGAAGTAACAATGGATATGGATGATCAGGTGACACTCCTTGATCTAAATGCTACTGAGCGTGCTCCAATCGCTCCTGAAGAGCCACGTAAGCCAAGAACACCAAAACCTGCAGGAAGAAATGCAAACAAGAAGCAAGCACCCCGCGGTAGAAAAGTTTCTCGCGACAAACGTAAGAAATATACAAAAGAGAAACATGTGGATGAAGTGGTAACGCATGTAGAGATTCCTGAAGATATTCGTGTTTACGAATTTGCTGAGAAACTTAAACGTCCAATGTCAGATATTATAAAAGTTCTTTTTGATCTTGGTATGATGATGACAAAAAATGATTTCCTTGGTGCTGATGAGATTGAAATACTTTCTGAAGAGTTTGGTGTAGAAGTTACAGTCATTGATCCAAAAGATGAGTTTAACTATGTTGATGAATCTAAGCCTGAAGAAGATCCAGATGCAGTAGAGCGTCCGCCTGTTATTACGATTATGGGACATGTTGATCATGGTAAAACATCACTGCTTGATGCTATTAGAAGTGCGAAAGTAACTGAGGGTGAAGCCGGCGGTATTACACAGCACATCGGGGCTTATACAATCCAGCAAAATAATAAAGATATTACCTTTATAGATACTCCAGGTCACGCAGCATTTTCAAATATGCGTCAGCGTGGTACAGATATTACAGATATCATCATTATCGTTGTTGCTGCTGATGATGGTGTAAAACCACAGACACTTGAAGTTATAAAACTTGCAAAAGAGTCCGGTAAGCCTATTATTGTTGCACTCAATAAAATGGATAAAGAGACAGCAAACCCTGATCTCGTCAAAGGACAGATGGCAGAGCATGGGATCAGCCCTGTTGATTGGGGTGGAGATGTAGAGTTTATTCCTGTTTCTGCAAAAACAAAGATGGGTATTGATGATCTTTTAGAAAATATTCTTCTAACAGCGGAAATGCTTGAACTTAAAGCAAATCCTAAAGCACCTGCAAAAGCGGCAGTTGTTGAGTCTTCTCTTGAAAAAGGGCGTGGACCGGTTGCAACTGTGATTGTTCAAAACGGAACACTTAAAATTGGAAATCATGTTGTCTGTGGTGCAGCATATGGACGTGTAAAAGCACTTATTAATGATATGGGTAAAAATATTAAAGAGGTAGCACCTTCGCATACTGCTGTAGTAGTAGGACTCAATGAAGTACCGCCTGCAGGTGAAATAATGATGGCTATGGGAAGTGATAAAGAGGCAAAAGCATATGCTCTTAAACGTAAAGAGTATGATCGCAATAAAGAACTTTCTAAATCAACAAAATCATCGTTAGAAGATATGACGGCCATGATTGCAGAAGGCAAACTCAAATCACTCAAAGTTGTTCTTAAAACGGATGTTCACGGCTCACTTGAAGCGATCAAGTCATCACTTTCTGAGCTAAGAAATGAAGAGGTTAAGATTGATATTATCTCTAGTGGTGTGGGTGGTATTACAGAGAGTGATGTAGAACTTGTTGCAAACTCTGAAAACTGTGTGCTTCTAGGATTTAATGTTCGTCCAACTGGTTCAGTCAAAGCACTGGCTAAACAGAAAAATGTTGATATTAGAACATACTCTATTATCTATCAGCTTCTTGATGATATGACGATGATGCTTACAGGTATGATGGCACCGAAATTTACAGAAGAAAATACAGGTCAAGCCGAAGTTAGAGAAGTCTTTAAAATTCCAAAAGGTATGGTTGCCGGTTGTATTGTCAATGACGGTAAACTTGTTCGTGGCGGTATGGTACGTGTTATTCGTAACGGTGTCGTTACATACGAAGGGGAACTTGTCTCTCTTAAACGTTTCAAAGATGATGTTGAAGAGGTCGGAAACGGCTATGAGTGTGGTGTCGTTATCAGCGGTTATGACGATGTTGTTCCTGGCGATGTACTTGAGACATTCAAAAAAGTAGAGCAAAAAGTCTCTCTCTAGCGATGACAGAAGCACAAATAAAGCTTAAGCGTACAGAAGCGCTGCTTGCCGAGCTTATTCCAGAAGCTCTTACGCAGCTCAATGATGCAAGGCTGCATGAATTGAGTGTCATTGAGGTAAAATGCTCACGAGGCAGAAGTGATGCAAAGGTCTTTTTAGATCCAAGCAGTTTCACTGAGAAAGAGAAAAATGCATATCTTAAACAACTTAGAAAAGCACGTCCTATCATTGAGGATTTTTGTCTTAAGGATCAAGGGTGGTACAGATGCCCAAAACTTGCCTTTGAATTTGATGAGCAGCTGAAAAAATCACAAACCATAGAAGAGCTGTTTAAAAAAATAGCAAAAGAAAAAAAAGAGGAACTCTAATGAGCTTACAAAGCGATATTGAATCTATTGTGAAGTCTGTTGATCTTGAACTCTATGATACGGTTATAGCAAATGAACATGATGAGACTATTTTTCGCATAAGTGTTATCTCTCCTGAGTTTGAAGATGGCAAACGAAAAAGTGTCAATCTTGAAAAGTATGTTGAACTCACACATCTGCTCTCTCCTCTTTTAGATGTTACACCGCCGGTCTCTGGAGAGTATAGACTTGAAGTCGGCAGTCCGGGGATTGAGAGAAAATTGACGACACTCGATCATTTTAAAAAATCGATTGGTGAAGATGTGAGACTTGTGCTTGCAGATAAAGAAAAAATCAAAGCAAAACTCACTGCCGTAGATGGCAACAAACTTACTTTCACTACAGAAGATGAGAGTTTTGATGTTGATTTTGCTGATATTAAAAAAGCTAAAACCTATTTTGAATGGTAATCGATCATAACTTTTATATGTCCTTAGCCTTGCGTGAGGCGTGGAAATATCAAGGACTAACTTATCCAAATCCGGCAGTAGGCTGCTGTATTGTCGGTGAGCATGACGAAATTTTAGCCGTAGAAGCACACCATAAAGCAGGTGAACCGCATGCAGAGGTTAATGCCCTTAGAGCCGCATACTATAAACTTACAAATGACAGTTATATCTTAGCACTGACTGACTCTGCAGATATTCATACCCATCTCTTAAGCAATCATAACGGAATTTTTCAAAATACAAAACTCTACACGACACTTGAGCCTTGCTCACATCAAGGTAAAACTCCCTCTTGTGCCAATCTTATAGCCGAACTTGGCATTAAAGAGGTCTATGTCGGCTCAAACGACAGCAATAAAAAAGCGGCAAACGGTGCATTGATTCTCTCGATGAATAACTGTATGGTTTACAGTGAAATTATGAAAGCAGAGTGCGATGCACTGCTGCTGCCGTTTCAAAAGAGCCTAGAGAGTAATTTTGTCTTTTTTAAATGGGCGCAGCGGCTTAACGGCACAGTGGATGCAGGGACAATATCTTCTGCGATTTCACGCAGAGAGGTACATGCTATGCGTGATGTTTGTGATCTACTTGTCATTGGTGGCAAGACGGTACGAGAAGACAGACCAACACTTGATGCACGATTGGTAGATGGGAAAGCACCTGATGTTTTGATCTTCTCACGCCAAAAGGATTTTGACAGAACAATTCCGCTTTTTGGTGTAGAAGGCAGAGAGGTGTTCATTGCCGATAATTTTGAGCGTCTGCTTGAATATAAAAACATTATGATCGAGGGCGGGGCAGAGATGTATGCACTCACGCAGGATATTGTGGATTACTATCTCTGTTATATCGCTCCGAAATTTGGCGGTAAAACTTCTATGGGGTTTAGTGAAGCTGATTTTGAGATTTTAAATGTGGATAAAGAGAGCGAAGATATAATTGTATGGATGAAAAAAAGGATATAGATTAATGAGTATTTTAGAGCAAGAGGGTGATGTAAAACAGGAAAAGATTGTCTCTATGTTTGATGACATAGCGCCGACATACGACACGGCAAACCGCGTGATGAGTATGGGTGTTGATATCTCTTGGAGAAAAAAAGCCTGTGATTTGGCATTTGAGTATTACGGCAAGAAAAATATTGACAAAATAGTTGACGTTGCCTGCGGAACAGGCGATATGATGGGATTTTGGCAGAAACAGGCACAAAAAGCAGATGTTGCAATTAGCGAGTTTGTCGGTGTTGATCCATCAAACGGGATGGTAGATGTTGCGCGTAAAAAATTTCCGGATTTTCATTATCACATAGCAAAAGCGACAGAGATACCGCTTGAAGATGCAAGTGCCGATCTGCTCAGTATCACCTATGGCATCCGTAATGTTGTCGAGCGTCAAGAGGCATTTCATGAATTTAACCGTGTTTTAAAACAGGGTGGTTTGGTAGTGATTTTAGAGTTTATGAAAGATGAGAACAAAACAGTGCTGAAAAAACTGCGTGATATCTATATGCATAAAATTCTACCCTATGTAGGTGCTGCAATCTCTAAAAATCTCGAAGCCTATACCTATTTGCCAGACTCTATTGAGAATTTTGTAACCATTCAGGGGATGCAAAAAGAGCTAGAGAATGCAGGTTTTGAGATGTTGCATACACAAAGTTTTTCTATGGATATTTCAACACTTATGATTGCTAGAAAAAGATAAAAGAGGGCAGGCATAAATAAAATTTTACTATAATAGTAAAAATATAATAAAAAGGTAGCAGTGTATGAAAAAAAGAAACGCATTTACATTAATAGAGTTGATGATTGTTATCGTCATTTTAGGACTTTTGGCGGCTATGGTTATGCCGGCGTTGACGGGTAAAGGTGAAGAAGCGAAGCGAAATCTTGTTTGCGTACAGATGAAATCTATTTATGATGGTGCGCTTGATATGTATAAACTCAAACATAGTGTTTATCCTTCAACTGAAGAGGGTTTGGCTGTGCTTACGAAAACAGATGAGTACTTTAAAGATGGCAAGATGCCAAAAGATTCATGGGGAAATGAGTTTATCTACCTGAATAATGATGGAAAAGTCGAGCTTATTTCATTGGGTGCAGATAAAAAAGAGGGTGGTAAAGGCAATGCGGCGGACATTAAGTTGAGTGAGTGTAAATAGGTCTTGAGAAAAGCTTTTTCACTTATGGAGCTTATGATCGTTGTACTTATCATTGGTGTTGTCTATACGATCGCTGTTTCTAAAATTCGCTCACCGGAGCGTAAAAAGATGACACCTTCTTTTAAAAATCTCAAGAGTTATCTGCAATCTTTTTCTACAGAAAGGGCAGATATTGCTTTTGTCTGTCCAAAATCAAGTGAGACATGTTTCATAGAGATTGACGGTAAAAAAACAGCGAAAGTAAAAAGTTTTTTTGATGATAGTGTAGAGATTTTTCGCTATGACTACTTTCAGGGCTTTTTACAAAAAAACTCGCATGATTTTTTTCGTTTTGGTATTGATAAAGATGGAGTGACAGATCAGGTGGCAATTCGTTACAAAAAGAATGTGTATGATTATATAGATTATTTTGATGCACCAAAAGTTTATGATTCTCTCTCTGCACTGCGTGACGCTAAAGAAGCATTAGTACAAAAGGTACAGCAGTGATCTTTAAATACAGCGGTATAGATGCCAACGGCAAAAAAGTAAAAGCAAGAGTGGAAGCATCTGATCTTGCTGAAGCAAAAGTAAAGTTAAAAGCTAAAGGTGTTATCTACAAATCACTGCAAGAAGAGCGCATGGCTTTTTATGAGCGATTTAATTTTAATACAAAATATAATATTCCTCCAAAAGAGTTGGCAGCACTCTCTCGTGAACTCTCTATGTATCTGCGTTCAGGCATTAGCATTGTCTCAGCCATAAAAATAGTGGCATCTCATTATGAATCAAATAAAAAAATGCAGCTCTTTTTAACGACGCTCGGTACTTATCTTGACGAGGGAAAAGATTTTTACACGGCACTTTCGATGCAGAGTGTCGTGAATTTACCCTCTTTTTATAAAGAGTCTATAAAAGTGAGTGAAAACGGCGGTATTTTAGATGAAGTTTTGATGGAACTCTCTCGTTTTTTAAAAGAGCAGGATAAAATTCATAAAGAGATCAAGAGTGCTTTTGCATACCCTTCGTTTATGATCCTTGTTTCCCTTACTATGATTGTTTTTATGCTTACTTTTGTTGTGCCGCAAATTACCGGTATATTTAAGAGTATGGATCAAAAATTACCTGATGCCACCCTCTTTGTTATTGCTATGGGTGATTTTTTTAGTAATAATTTTCAGCTTCTCTTAGCAATACTTTTTATCTTTGTAGCACTCTTTTTATTTTTGAGAAAAAAAGTGTACGCTTTTGCCTATGGCGTAGATAAACTACTGTTGAAACTGCCGCTTTTTGGTTCTATTATTATGAAAAGTGAACTTGCGAGATTTTCCTATATGGCTTCACTGCTGACTCGTTCCGGTGTTCCTTTTGTGCAGACTGTCAATCTCAGTGCCAATATCTTAAACAACAGAGTCATACAAGAGCTCTTTAGAGATGCAAGTAAAAAAGTGGTAGAAGGAAAACTGCTCTCAAATGCATTAAATGAATCTCAAACAAAAATAGATACTGCTTTTTTACAGGCTATTGCCCTTGGCGAGGAGACTTCTCAGGTAGAGAATGTTTTAACCAATCTCTCAGAACTCTATTTTGAAGAGAACAGAGATAAAATTGCAATGCTTTTAACACTGCTAGAGCCGTCGTTAATGCTCTTTGTCGGTGGGAGTATAGGATTTATTGTTGCTGCGATGTTGTTACCTATTTTTTCTATGAGTGTGCATTAATGAGCAGGAATGCTATTGCATTGTTGATAACTATGATGTTTCTCATGGTTATAACAGTTGCAATCGGATATGGACTCAAGCAGTTAAAGCATTCTGTTAAAACTGTTCAAAGTGAAACATTGCTCTATCAAAGCAGTGCAATTTTAGAGGATATTATAAATATTTTAAAAAAATCGCCCGATATTAAAATGCTTAAAGATGATAACTCTACAGAAGCTTTGTACCTTTTTTTAACAACTGCTCCCTCAATACCTTTTGAGATAGATGGACTACAGGTAAATCTCTCGTTTACGAGTGCCCGTGCACAATTTAATGTCAATGAAATAGCAACAAACAAGTTTGCAAGAGAGTATTTAAGAGCATATTTGTCTCAAAATTATATGCTTAGTTACGCTTATGTCGATGTGCTTTTAGATAATATGAGCCTATTTAAAGCAAAAAATGAGTACAATAACTATAATAGTGTGATATTTGATGAAAATCCAAATCTTTTTCGAGAGTATATCGCATCAAAATCGCATCTGCAAAAAATAAATGATTTTTATTTACAAGAGTATAATGATGAAAATATTCAAAAAGTACCTTTTGAGAGACTTTTTTCTTATTCAAAAGATATAACGAGAGCAATAGATTTAAATTATGCCACAGCAGAGGTATGGCAGCTTATGCTTGGTGTTGATGCAGCAAGAGCAGAAACTCTGCATGCAGGCAGTGGGAGTTATCAAAAGATCGAAGATTTGGGACTTAGCAGTGAGGAAAAACTGAGACTCTCAAAGTTTAAAACAAGTTTTTATGAGCCCTATATTTTAGTGAATATTATTCTGCGAAAAGCTGAAGAAGAGGCACATATATCATTTGAATATGATATAAGAAAAGAGAAAGGAAGCGATTTTGTTTTTGAAATTTAAAACAAAAAGAAAAAAATTTTTTTTAGATCCAAATAAAGCAGAAACATTTTCGTATGATGGAAATGAAAAACTCTCCATAATACTTTCTCCTGCACTCTATTGGGTAAAAAAAATCTCTTTAAATGTAAAATATTTACGAGAAATTAGACCGCTTTTACCTTCACTTTTTGAAGATATGTTACCTGATGGTAATTACAGTTATTATGTTTATAAAGAGGGAAGTGAGTATATCGCTTTTGCTTATGAAGATCAAAAAATTTTAGCGCTTTTAAAAGAACAGAATATAGCTTTGGCAAATGTTGCATCTGTTCATTTTGCACAAAGTGAATTGCAATTTTTAGATGTACCTGTAGGCGTGAATGATAAAGAAGTGCTTTATGTAAAAGACGGTATTGTGTTGTTGGCACCAAAAGAGTGGTTTGCAAGTGTAGAAAATCTTGATTTAGAGGCTGTTTCACTTTCAAATAAACAGATTACTTTGCAGCAGTTTGGGCATTTGTTTGATAGAAAAAGTTTTTATAAAATAGCTATTGGTTTGGCTCTTTTTGCAGTTGTTTTAGTGGTGCAAATTATTATAATAAAAGAAAAAACAGAGACTATTGAGCAAGAAAAGAGCAAAGTATTTCAAAAATATCATCTTAAAGCAACAATGATGCAAAATCGTTCTATTTTAGAGCATTATAAAACTATCTATAAAAATCAGATACACTTACGAAGTGTTGTAGAAAAAATTCTTTCATTGCCACTTGCAAAAACACAAAAAATTACACAAATTAGGTATGAAGATAAAAAACTGATTACTTATATTGATGGAGTGAAAAGTAAACAAATTGCGCTATCTATTGAAAATAGTTTGAAACACAAAGAAGTAGATTTTAAGAGCAAATATGTGAAAAATAGATTAATTGTAGAGGTGAAAATATGAACAGAATAAATCCCCTACATATTGTAGCACTGCTTCTTACATTAATTCTCTTTTTGTTTTATCAATCTGCAAATGCACAGAAGAGATTAGAAGAAGCAGATAATGCTTTTCAAGAGGCTCAATCTTTAGCAGTATCGCTACAAGTTTGTAAAAATACTTTTTCTGATAAAAATAGAGTAAAAAGAGCTTTTCAAAGAGTTGTTTTACAACCTCTTTTTCGGCAGAATATAAAAGCAGTTTATCTTAACGATGGTGTCAAAGTAAATGGAGATGCCTTGAATTTGAGAGTTTTAGATGCTTTTATCTCAAAAATCTTTAACGGGACTTATAAAATAGAAGAGTTTCAAATTAAAACAGAAGATAATAAAACAGCATCTTTGCAAATGAGGATAGTATGGTAAAAAAACTTACGACATATTTTTTATATACAGCCGTCTTTCTTTTAGCATTAATCTACTTTGTACCAAAAAACAGTATCTATTATTTTGCTGAGCATGAGTTAAAAAAGTATGATGTTGTGATTTCAAACGAACACTTGGAAGAGAACCTTTTTACGTTAAAAATAAAAAATATGGATATAGATGTGCATGGAATAGAGACGCTGAGTATAGATGAGAGTCAAATTATGCTTTTGTTTTTTTACAACAGTATGACTTTTAATAATATTAAACTCTCCTCTGCTATGCAAGCATTTTTACCTGTGAAAATTCAAAATATTTCTGTTGTTTACACAATTTTAGATCCTTTACATGTAAAGGCAGTTGCTCAGGGAGATTTTGGAAAAGCAGAGTCTTCTGTTTCTCTTAAAGAAAAGAGAGTGAAAGTCATTTTGCACCCTTCCCGTAACATGTTAGAACATTATAGAAACTCTTTAAGAATGTTTACAAGAGCTAAAAATGGAGAGTATATTTATGCAAAAACTTTCTAATATCGTTTTTTTGATTCTTTTTGCTAAAATATTGGCAGTTGTTCTTTGGTGGTATCTACCAGATAGTGGTATAGAAGCGAAAAAAAATGTAACATGTCAAATGCCATATCAGCATATCCGTTTTAATTCAATGTTATTACCATCCATGCTTCATAAAGCTGTGAAAAATAGAAAAAAAGTAGTTGTTACGGCAGATATAAATACTTTAGTGCTAAAGGGTCTTTATGGAAATAAAGATTTTGGGTATGTAATTGTGGCTGAAAAAAGAATGCCGACAAAAACATCTGTAATTGCTGTTGGTGAGAGTTATAAAGGGTATAAACTTGTAGCGATATATTTAGATTATGTTGTATTTAATAAAAATGGCATAGATTATAAATTAAAGCTTCAGCAGAATACAAAGAATAGTAATAATAGGGCAAGAGTAACAAAAGTTATGACTTTTGAGCCTGAGGAAAAAGTAGTTTCACGCCGTGATATTAAACATTATGAGCAGAATTTTTCAGAAATTTGGAGAGATATTGCAATTGATGAGATAAGAAAAAATGGGCATATAGAAGGTTTTAGAGTGCAACGAGTGCGACCTGGATCAAAAATGGCAGAACTTGGATTGCAAAAAGGAGATGTTATAGTAGAAGCAAATAATGTAAAACTCTCTTCTTATAATGCAGTTATGAAACTGTATAAAAATATTCATAATATAGATACAATAGATTTACTCATAAAAAGAGGCAATCAAGAGAAGGAAATAACTTATGAAATTCGTTAAATATTTAATAATTGTACTGCTGATAGTGACAAATATAGAGGCAAGAGAACAGATAAATGTAAATTTTGCAAATATGCAGATTAGTGACTTTATAAAACTAATATCAAAAATTACACATAAAAATATACTTTTAAATGATTCAATAAACGGAACTGTTAATTTTGTAAGTACTACACCTATTTATGATGATGAGTTAATGAATATTCTTGTTTCTGTTTTAGAATCAAAAGGTTATACGTTAGTACAAAATGGTTCAATCTTTGAAGTTGTTCGTTCTAATGATGCAGCAAGAAGGAGTGTAAAAGTTTTAGGAGAAAATAAAGAACCATCGGGTTCGTTTATGGTTACAAAAGCGATAAAAGTAAATAATGCAAATGTGGATGTTGTAGCAGCAAAGATACGCTATCTTATATCTAAAACTGCAAGATTAATGACGATGAAAGAGAGTAATATCATATTATTAACTGATTATCCGAAAAATATTGAAACAATTGAAAAAGTCATTAAAAAGATTGCACTTGATAATAAAACAGTTGTTGAAATTGTACCAATTAGACATGCAGAGGCTAAAAAACTACAAAACCGTCTGCTGGATATTTCTAAATCAATTTTTAATCAGAGAGTAGAGTCTCAAAAGGTAAAAATTTTATATGATGAAAATATTAATGGTCTTATTTTAGTTGGTAACCGAACAAATATTAATGTATTGAAGCGATTGATAAAGAAAATGGATGTAGAGTCACATGTCTCAAAAGGTATTCAAGTATATGAGTTGAAAAATTCAGATGCAAAGACTGTGCTTACAACACTTAACAATATCATTGATAAACAAGTTTTTTCAGATCCGGCATTAAAACCAAATGTTTCTGTAAATGAGGAAATAAATGCTATTATTGCTATTGGTGAGCCGGTTATATTAAAAGGTTTGAAGCAGATTATTGATACTCTTGACAAAGAGAAATATCAAGTCTATGTACAGGCAAAAATTATTGAGATAAATAAAAATAAATCACAGGATATTGGTGTGAGATATGGTTTTGCAGCCGGTGATGTTTCAGCATCCGGTTTATATGCAATGAGCGCAAATTTTGGTTCCAAAGAATTAACAGCGCTAACTAGTGCTGCTGTATATAAAGCACTTGGTGATATTGGTTCAGGAGCAGGAGATGCTCTTGCTCTTGGTGCAACGCTTAATTTTTTACAAGCCCATGGTGCTTCTAAATCTATTTCCAATCCATCGATCCTATGTATGAATAATCAACAATCTTCTATTTATGTTGGTAAAACTATCTCTGTATCTTCCGGACAAACTGCAGTTGCCGGTAGTACGACAACCTCTTATAAGAGAGAAGATGTCGGGCTTACTCTTAAAATAAAGCCACGTGTTTCCTCTTCAGACAAAGTAACGCTTGAGGTTGAAGCAATACTTGAAAATATTTTAGATGATGGTTCAAACAATGCAACAGGACAGCCAGTAACTTCCAAACAGGAAGTTAAAACACAGGCTATCCTTAGAAATGGGGAGAATATTATTATTGGGGGGCTTGTGAAAAGTTTTATTAAAAATTCTACAACAAAAATCCCACTGCTTGGAGATATTCCTTTAATAGGAGAGTATCTATTTTCATCAAAAAGTAAGTCTGATGAACAAGATGACTTGGTTGTGATTTTAACACCCTATGTTATCGATAAAAGTGCTGAGCTGTCAAAATTACAGCGACAGCTTGGAATATTAGCAAGAATTCAAGAAGAGTATAATAAAAAAGCTGCTGAATTAGTTGAAGAAAAAATTGCTATAAAAAAAGAGCAAAAGAGTAAACCAATAGATATATTAACACCGAAAAAAAGTAGATTAAGATGATGGATTTAGAACTAATTCATGCACAGGATTTAGAGGTATATGAATCAGAAGAGCTTGATACAAATCTTAATTTAAAAAATTATCTGCTTTTTAGTCGCTATGGCGATGAGATTGTTGCTTTTACATCAGAGCGTTATATGGTAGAAGCAAGTAATTATTATACAAAATTATCACAACACTACCCTTTTAAAATTCTTGATGAAGACTCATTTGATAAGCTTTATAATAAATTTTTAGAACTAAGAACCGACAAAGCTATTGAGACGATGCAAGAAGAAAGCGATGAGAATGATGATACTGAAGATATTTCTCTTACAGATTTTTTGCGAACTTCGAGCGATATTTTAACAAGTGAAGAGTCTGCTCCGATTATTAAATTTGTCAATGCACTTTTCTATCAGGCAGTAAAAAAAAGAGCTTCAGATATTCATATAGAAGTGCAGGAGAAAAAGGGGGAGGTTCGTTTTCGTATTGATGGAATGCTCCGCAAAAATGCCGATCTGGATAAAAAGGTTGTCAATCTTATAATCAGCCGTATAAAAGTTATCTCAAATCTTGATATATCAGAAAAAAGAATTCCACAAGATGGGCGAACACAAATTAAAATAGCTGGAGAAGTTTTAGATATACGTGTCTCTATCCTTCCAACTTTCTATGGTGAACGTGTTGTTATGCGTCTTTTGATGCAGAGTTCACAAATACCGCAAATCGATGAACTTGGATTTGATAAAGAGATTATCGGTGATGTGAAAAAACTGCTGAAATCTTCACATGGAATTATCTTGGTAACTGGACCGACGGGAAGCGGGAAAACGACATCACTGCACTCATTTTTACGAGAGGTAGAAGAACCTCATAAAAATCTTATAACCGTTGAAGACCCAGTTGAATATAAATCAGACAAGATCGCACAGATTCAAGTAAATGAGAAAGTAGGGCTTACTTTTGCTGCGGCACTGCGCTCTATTTTACGTCAGGACCCTGATGTTATTATGATAGGGGAGATTCGTGATGAAGAGACTGCGGCAATTGCCGTAAGAGCTGCTTTGACAGGACACCTTGTTTTTTCTACACTTCATACAAATTCAGCAGCAGCGACAATCTCACGACTAGCTGATATGGGGGTAGAACCTTTTTTGATCTCCTCTTCACTTTTAGGAATTTTAGCACAACGACTCGTGAGAATTTTATGCTCTGAATGTAAAGAAGAAGATGTATTAGCAGAGGAGTTTGCAAAAGATTATAATTTGAATCCAAACAGCAAAATATATAAGGCAGTTGGTTGTAAAGCATGTGGTTATACGGGCTATGTCGGAAGAAAATCTATTGGTGAATTGTTAATTATGGATAACAATATCAAAGATCTACTCAAAACGACAACTGATGAACATACTATTAAAATGGCTTTGGAAGAAAGAGGATTGAAAACACTCTCAAAACAACTCTCTTTGTTGCTCAAAAATGGAGAAACTTCCCTTGATGAAGCGATTCGTATTGGTTTAGGAAATGATTAAACGGGGTGCATTTACACTTATAGAGGTTATGGTTGCCGTGATGATTATCTCTGTTGTGATTGCAGCAATTATACAAATGCGGGGTAACAGCAGCAATATGTTTATGCATTTGCAAAAACAAGCAGCATTTAATCAATATGCCTCTTTTTTTTTGTGGAATGATAAATATGGATTTATCGATGAAAAAGTGCCACTCTCAAGACTTGTAGAAGATATAGATCTTGATGATGATCTGCGTCGTAAGCTGAAAAATATAAAGATGAATATTGAATATAAAAAACTTAAAAAAATAGATACTTCTGAATACTCGGATGATGATACAGGAATAATAATTGAGATGGGAATAGACAAAATTTCTACAAAAAATTTTGAAACAACTTTAAGAAGATTGCGATTGCAATGAGAAAAGCATTTACATTAATTGAGTTGATGATCTCTATTACGATTTTATCTATTATGATGCTTTTTCTCTATAAAAGCTATGCAGATATGAATGTATCAAATAGAGTCTATGTAAAAGAGGCAAAAAAATTAGCTAAATTAGAAACAATTAAAAAAATAACTTATCTTGATCTCTCTTTGGCATTTCCTAAAAGTATAAAAATTATTAAAGAAAATTCTAATAGAGATATACTCTTTATGCAGACAAAACATTCACTGCATAGAAGGATTCTCCCTTTTGTTGCATATATTATGAAAGATAAAAAACTTTACAGACTAGAATCACGGCAAGCTTTTACAAAGTATCCACTTAATACAGATATTTCTTTTGATATTGATTATATTGGTAAAGTCAAAAAATTTAGAATTTATGCACCAAAAGATCCAAAAAAAGCTATTTACCTTTTCAATATTGTTTTTAAAAATAAAACAGAGATACTACAAAGAGTCAAAGTACTTACCGATGTCTCACAATAGGATGAATTAATGCATACACTTTCAGTATCTGCGCTTAATGAACAGATTAAACATCTTTTAGAAGAGAGTTTTTCTCGTGTTTTTGTCGAAGGAGAGCTCTCGCGCATCACTTTTCACAGCTCAGGGCATATCTACTTTACACTTAAAGATAGAGACTCTGCGATATCGGCTGTAATGTTTCGAGGCAATGCCACAAAGCTCAAGTTCCGTCTTGAAGAAGGAATGAAAGTTGTTATTGATGGGGCGATTACACTCTATAAACCGCGTGGCAGCTATCAGATCAACTGTTTTAGTATTGAGCCATCAGGACAGGGGGCTTTAGCACTTGCATATGAACAACTCAAGCAAAAACTCTCAGTACAAGGCTATTTTGCGCCAGAGCGAAAAAAAATACTACCGAAATTTCCAAAAAAAATAGCCCTAATTACCTCTGCAACAGGTGCTGCCCTGCAGGATATGCTTCGCGTTGCCAATGCCCGTTACAGACTGCTTGAGATTGATCTCTATGATGTGCTAGTACAAGGTGAGAGTGCTGCTGCTTCCATTGCAAATGCTATCAAGCGAGCTGATGAAAAAGGATATGATATTATTGTCGTAGGACGTGGTGGCGGCAGTATGGAAGATTTGTGGGCATTTAATGAAGAGATTGTTGCAGATGCCATATTTGGTGCAAAAACACCGATAGTCTCAGCAGTCGGGCATGAGATAGATTGGCTCATATCTGATTTTGTTGCAGATTTGCGCGCTGCGACTCCTAGTGCTGCTATGGAGATGATACTGCCGGATACAAATGAACTTTATATGAATCTTGACTCTTACGCTCAGCAGTTCACGCAGCTCCTGCGGCAAACTCTGCAGAGAAAAAAAGAGATGCTAAATCATCTCAAATACTCTTATGAACAACATTCAGTTGAGAAAAAACTTCAAAACAAAAGAGATGAAATTTTGCAGTTGCGTGAGGCATTTATGCAGACAATGGAGTTTAAGATTGCAACTAAACAAAAAGAGCTGCAAAATACAAAAGAGCGTTTCCCTCACGCAATAGACTCTGTCGTGCATCTTGCGCAAAATCAACTTTTGCATCTGCAAAAAATGCTACAATCCAACCATCCAAAATTAAAAACAAAAAAAGGTTTTGCTCAAATCTCACAGGATGGTGTCGTTATTGATATTGCATCCCTACAAGAGGATGATATCTTTGAGGCACAGAGTGATACTGTCGTATTGAAAGCAAAAGTTTTAGAAAAAAGGAAAATATAGATGAACTATCCAGAGTTTTTTGATAAAGTAGAAAGTATAAAATTGCAAGATCCTATCGCAGATATCTTAGGTGCATTTGAACATGGTGTATATGAGATTAGTTATCTTGAAGTTGTAAAGGCTGCCGGACACTCTTGCCCTACTGTTGCAGGTGCCTATCTTATGGCTGATGCTGCACTTAAAGCACTCTATCCAGATGAGCGTGCAGTTCGAGGCAATATAAAAGTAGAGTTTGCAGAGTCTTTAGAAGAGGGCGTAGCGGGTGTTATTGGCAATGTTATTTCACACATTACAGGTGCAACGGATAAAAGCGGTTTTAAAGGACTTGGCGGTAAATTCGCACGCCACTCCTTAATGCATTTTGATGCTGATATTAGCTCTTCAGCCCGCTTTACACGGATCAACACGCAAAAGAGTGTCGATGTTTTTTACGATCCAAGTTCTGTTGCTGCAGATCCTGCTATGATGCCGCTTATGCAAAAAACGATGCAAGGTGCTGCTTCAAAAGAAGAGATGCAGCAATTTGGTGCGCTTTGGCAAGAGAGAGTACAAAGAATCTTTGAAAATGCAGATAAGGTTATTAGTCACAGAGAACTGTAAGATATTTAATTTTTTAGGAAAGTAAATCTAGTAAAATTTTAAACAAATCATAATCGATAAAATTTATAGAAACAGGTAAAGATATTGCTTGGATGTCATCCAAAAAGCTTGCACGCTGATTAAGGATGACAGCTATGATTTTAACAAAATTATTTGTAGAAATAGATGATTTTATGAAAGTTTATGAACAAAATTTCAATCAAGAGCTTATCGGAGATGGAAAAAAGCAACGTAAAAGAGATACAAAACTCTCTTTTAGTGAAATAATGACAATAGTGGTATATTTTCATATGTCAGGTTATCGTACTTTTAAAGATTTCTATCTCAAACATATTTCAATGCTTCACAAGCAGACATTTCCAGATTTAGTATCATATAACAGATTTGTGGAATTGATGCCAAGGGTATTATTACCACTAAGCGTTTTTATGAAAACAAAGCGAACAGGAAAATCAACAGGAATTACCTTTGTTGACTCTACAACTATAGATGTATGCCATAACAGACGCATCCATCAACATAAAGTCTTTAAAGGGATTGCTCAAAGAGGTAAAAGCTCTACAGGCTGGTTTTATGGATTTAAATTGCATCTGCTTGTCAATGAGTTTGGTGAGATAGTAAACTTTGCTTTTACACCCGGTAATACTGATGATAGAAATGAAGAACTGATGAAGAAACTCACAAAAAATATCTCTGGAAAACTTATCGGTGACAAGGGATATCTTTCCAAAAAACTTTTTAATCTGCTTTGGAAAAATGGTATTCAACTCATAACCAAGATCAAAAAGAATATGAAGAATAAGTTAATGCCTCTGCTCGATAAACTACTACTGAGAAAAAGAGCTCTCATTGAATCAGTCAATGATCAGCTCAAAAATATTTCACAGCTTGAGCATAGTAGGCATAGAAGTCCTGCAAATGCAATGGTAAATTGGATATCAGCACTTGTTGCCTACTCTTATCAACCAAAGAAACCTTCTATCAATTTTTCGACTAATCAGAGGGATTTGATTGTGCTTTAAACCGAACTCACG
>FPHK01000008.1_pt1 | contig 42539 bp, 36 predicted proteins | sample 1057251 | NCBI WGS metagenome assembly FPHK01 (sample SAMEA4473311, study PRJEB15554) | hydrothermal vent metagenome | biome: marine basaltic hydrothermal vent biome; feature: marine hydrothermal vent; material: water | place: Pacific Ocean | collected 2011-06-14/2011-07-23 | depth 1155 m
TAATTTTAGGTTAAGGAGTAAGTAATGGCACATCAATGGTACTCTATTCAGACCTATGGCAATGACAGAGTTGTAAGAGATACAATCTTTAATATGATTGAAGAGTTTGGACTTCAGGATCATATTACAGATGTAATTGTTCCTACAGAAGATGTTATTGAAGTAAAAGATGGTAAGAAAAAGGTAAGTGAGCGTTCTCTCTATTCTGGATATGTTTTTGCAAAAATAGACTTGAATACTGAGATTCAACATCTTATCCAATCTGTTCCAAAAGTTTCTGGTTTTATCGGAGAAGGGAATAGACCTACACCTTTAAGTGAGCATGATATCAATGTAATACTTGACCGTGTTAATAATCGTGCTGCACCAAAACCAAAAGTATTTTTTGACAGTGGTGAAACTGTGCGTATTATTGATGGACCATTTGCAAACTTTACGGCAACTGTAGATGAGTATGATTTAGAGCATGGAACTCTAAAACTGAATGTTTCGATTTTTGGAAGAGCAACACCTGTTGATATCTCTTATACTCAAGTCGAAAAGATAATTTAAATTCATAAAAAGGAAAGATAATGGCAAAAAAAGTCATGGATTATATCAAGCTACAAATTGAAGCTGGTAAAGCAAACCCTGCTCCACCAGTTGGACCTGCACTAGGGCAACGCGGTGTTAATATTATGGAATTCTGTAAAGCGTTCAATGAAAAAACAAAAGATAAAATGGGATTTAAAGTTCCTGTTGTTATCACTGTTTATAATGATAGAAGTTTCTCTTTTATTACAAAACAGCCACCTGCATCTGCATTATTAATGAAAGCTGCTGGTCTTAAAAAAGGGACAGATAATCCTCTTAAAAACAAAGTTGGTTCAATTACTCGTGCTCAATTAATGGAAGTTGTTGAGGCTAAAATTGAAGATTTGAATACAGATGATAAAGAGATGGCTGCTAATACTCTAGCTGGTTCTGCTCGTTCAATTGGTATCGAAATTACAGAATAGTTTGGAAGATCATCGACCACAATGATTGAAAATTTTGTGGCAGAATTATTAATGGAGAATTTGTAATGAGCAAAAGATATAAACAATTATTAGAAAAGATTGATAATACTAAATCTTATGGAGTTAAAGAGGCTTCTTCAACTATCAAAGATTTAAAAAGTGCAAAATTTGACGAAACTGTTGAAATTGCTATGAATTTAAATGTAGATCCTCGTCATGCTGACCAGATGGTTCGTGGTGCGGTTGTTCTACCTCATGGAACTGGTAAAACAGTTCGTGTTGCAGTATTTGCTAAAGGTGCAAAAGCTGATGAAGCAAAAGCTGCTGGTGCTGATATTGTTGGAACTGATGATTTAGTTGCACAAATCAAAGAGGGAGTTTTCAACTTTGATGTTGTTGTTGCTGCTCCTGATTGTATGGGACTTGTTGGTCAAATTGGTCGTATTTTAGGGCCAAAAGGTTTAATGCCTAACCCTAAAACAGGAACAGTTACTCCTGATGTTGCTACTGCTGTTAACAATGTTAAAGGTGGTCAAGTTAACTTTAGAGTTGACAAAAAAGGTAACATTCATGCTGGAATCGGTAAAGCAAGTTTTGATGCAAAACAGATTGAAGAGAACTTAACTACTTTCTTGGTTGCTATTAATAAACAAAAACCAGCTTCTGCAAAAGGTCGTTATATCCGTAATGCTGCTCTTAGTCTAACTATGAGTCCTGCTATCAAACTTGATGTAATGGAATTAGCTGACATTAAATAGCCTTATACCCTTTGTGGGTGTAGGTTATTTAGTATATAAATTTTTATTTTGAAATAAATTTATTTTAAAGTAAAGATTTTCATACTTTTGGAAATCTGAATTACTTGGATTTAAGATAGATGGGGGTTTCTACCATGTTGGTAGTGAGCTTAATTGGCCTTTCCCGCCCCTCTTGAAGTTATGTCTGAGAAAGGAGAACTATATGTTAAAGTCAAAAAAAGCTGAAGTGATTGCTGACTTAACTGCTGCCTTTGCTAATACTACTGCTGTAGTAATCTGTGACTATAAAGGTCTTACAGTAAGCAAACTTGAAGAGTTAAGAAAAGCTGCTCGTGCTAAAGACACAAGTGTTCAGGTTGTAAAAAACACTTTAGCAACAATCGCATTAAGCAATGCTGGTATGAGTGGTGTAGAGATCAAAGATACAAACATCTTTGTTTGGTCTGATGATGTTATCAATGCCGCTAAAATTGCTGCTGATTTTGCTAAAGATAATGAACAATTTGTTATTAAAGCTGGTTATTTAGATAAAGAACCTGCTGATGTAGCTAAAATTGAAGCATTTGCTAAACTTCCTGGTCGTGACGAACTTCTTGGTATGCTTGCTGCTACTTGGATGGCTCCAATCACAAATATGGCTGTTGGAATTGATGCACTTCGTAAGAAGAGAGAAGAAGAGGCGTAAGCTTCTTTTATTATAAAAATAAAAAATAAAAGGATTACACATGGCTGTAACTAAAGAAGATGTATTAGAGTTTATTTCTGGACTTTCTGTATTAGAACTTTCTGAATTAGTAAAAGAGTTTGAAGAAAAATTTGGTGTTTCTGCACAACCTGTTGCTGTAGCTGGTGGTGCTGTAGCTGGTGAAGCTGCTGCTGCTGAGCAAACTGAATTTAATGTTGTTTTAACTGACGCTGGTGCGAAAAAAATTGGTGTTATTAAAGCTGTTCGTGCACTTACTGGTCTTGGACTTAAAGAGGCGAAAGAGGCATGTGAATCACTTCCATCTACAATCAAAGAGGGTGTAGATAAAGAGACTGCTGAAGAAGCAAAAGCTGCTTTAGAAGAAGCTGGTGCTGTTGTAGAAGTTAAATAAGAACTCTTTACGACTTTATCATAGGAAAATTTATTTTCCTATGACTACTTCAAATTGGGCGCTTTAGCGAAGAGATTTACTCTTTTGGCTAAAGTGCCCTTATGTCGTTTATAAGCACTATAAAAAATCTCTTGATACTCAAGAGTAATCAATCTATCTAGAGACGTCTAGATACGATCTGCTAAATACTCAAGTTTAGCCTTAATTAACAACTTATCGAGGTAGCCTATGTTAAACACTTTATATTCCGGAAACCGTCTTCGTGTAGACTTCTCTAAAACTCCTCAAGAAATTGAAGTACCAAATTTACTCCAACTCCAACAATCCTCTTATGAAACATTTTTAATGTTAGATAAAAAAGAGAGATCAACAAGTGGTATTGAAAAAGTATTTCAATCAGTATTTCCAATTCATGATGCACAAAACAGACTCACTGTTGAGTATATCTCTTCTGAAATAACTAACCCTAAGTATACTGTTCGTGAGTGTATGGAGAGAGGTCTTACATATGCTGTAAGCCTTAGAATGAAAACACGTCTTGTGCTGTGGGATAGAGACGAAAACACTAAAGAAAAACTTGGTGTAAAAGATATCAAAGAGCAATCAATTTTTGTTCGTGATATTCCACTTATGACCGATAGAACTTCTTTTATTATTAATGGTGTAGAACGTGTAGTAGTAAATCAACTTCACCGTTCTCCAGGTGTAATTTTTAAAGAAGAAGAATCAACAACTGCAGGAAATAAATTAATCTATACGGGTCAAATTATTCCGGATCGTGGTTCTTGGCTCTATTTTGAGTATGATCCAAAAGATATTCTTTATATGAGAATCAATAAACGCCGTAAAGTGCCTGTTACGATTATGTTTCGTGCTTTAGGGTATTCAAAACAAGATATTTTAAAACTTTTCTATCCAATTCAGACAATTAAAATTGAAGATAATCAATTTGTGATGGATTTTAATCCAAAAGATTATGCAACACGTCTTGCTTATGATCTTGTCGATAAAAATGGAAAAGTTCTTGTTGCTGCAGGAAAAAGACTCTCTGCGAAAAAAGCACAAAAACTTATTGATGAAGGACTCAAAGAAGTACAGTATCCATTAGATATACTTCTAGAGAGATATCTTGCAGAACCTATTATTGATCCTGAGACCGGTGAAATACTTTTTGACACAATGACACATATTGATGAGTCAAAACTTAAAAAGATGGTAGAGATTGGTGTAAGTGAATTTAAAATTGCAAATGATTTGGCTGAAGGTGTAGACAGCTCTATTATTAATGCGTTTAATGCTGATGCAGATTCTTTGAAACTTCTCAAACAGACTGAAGAGATCGAAGATGAAAATGATTTGGCTGCAATTCGTATCTATAAAGTTATGCGCCCAGGTGAGCCTGTAACTAAAGAAGCTGCGAAGATCTTTGTAAATCAACTCTTTTTTGATCCTGAGCGATATGATCTTACGCAAGTTGGTCGTATGAAAATGAACCATAAATTAGGACTACACGTTCCTGAGTATGTAACAGTACTTACGCATGAAGATATTATTGAGTCTGTTAAATATGTTATTAAAGTAAAAAATGGTCAAGGGCATATTGATGACAGAGATCATTTAGGTAACAGACGTATTCGTGCTATCGGTGAGCTTTTAGGGAATGAGTTGCATAACGGTCTTATTAAAATGCAAAAAGCGATCCGTGACAAACTCTCTACTATGAGTGGACCAATGAATGAGCTTATGCCGCATGATCTTATCAACTCTAAGATGATTACTTCAACTATTATGGAGTTCTTCTCAGGCGGACAACTTTCTCAGTTTATGGATCAAACCAATCCACTTTCGGAAGTTACACATAAACGTCGTCTCTCAGCACTTGGTGAAGGTGGTCTTGTAAAAGAGCGTGCTGGATTTGAAGTGCGTGACGTTCACCCGACTCATTATGGAAGAATCTGTCCAATTGAGACTCCAGAGGGACAAAATATCGGTCTTATCAATACTTTGGCGATGTATGCAAAAGTAAATGAGCATGGTTTCATTGAAGCACCATATAAAGTAATGAAAGATGGTAAAGTAACTAAAGAGATCGTTTATCTCACTGCTACACAAGAAGAGGGTAAAATGATCGCTGCAGCTTCAAACAAACTCGATGAAAACGGTCAGTTTGTTGAAGATTTGATCGCTGTGCGTCAAGATGGAGAGATCTTACTTCGTAAACCCCAAGATTGTGAATATGCAGACCTCTCTTCTCAAATGGTTGTCGGTGTTGCCGCTTCACTTATTCCATTCTTGGAACATGATGATGCCAACCGTGCACTTATGGGATCAAACATGCAGCGTCAGGCAGTACCTCTTTTACGTGCGAATGCGCCGATGGTAGGAACGGGAGTTGAGAAACTTGTTGCCCGTGATGCATGGGAGTGTGTCAAAGCAAAACGTGCCGGTAAGATTGAAAAAGTAGATGGAAAACACATTTATGTTATGGGTGAAGAGGATGGAGAAATATTCATCGACTATTATCCATTGCAAAAAAATCTTAGAACCAACCAAAACACCTCTTTTACGCAAAAACCGATTGTGCAAGTTGGTGAGGTTGTAGAAAAAGGGCAAATCATCGCTGATGGTCCAAATATGGACAAAGGTGAACTTGCACTTGGTGTCAATGCAATGGTTGCATTTATGCCTTGGAATGGTTATAACTTCGAGGATGCAATTGTTATCTCTGAGCGTTTAATTCGCCAAGATGCCTTTACTTCTGTGCATATTTATGAAAAAGAGGTAGAAGCAAGAGAGCTTAAACATGGTGTTGAAGAGATTACGCGTGATATTCCAAATGTACGTGATGATGAGCTTGCCCACTTAGATGAATCAGGTATTGTTAAGATCGGTACACAGGTCAAAGGCGGTATGATTCTTGTGGGGAAAGTATCTCCAAAAGGTGAGGTGAAACCTACTCCTGAAGAGAGACTGCTTCGTGCAATTTTCGGTGAAAAAGCAGGACATGTTGTAAACAAATCACTCTACTGCCCACCATCAATGGAGGGTGTTGTTGTAGATATTAAAGTATTCACGAAAAAAGGGTACGACAAAGATCCACGTGCACTTGAGCTTGAAAAAGAAGAACGTGATTATTTAGAGCGTGAGCATTATGACAGACTTATTATGATCGATAAAGAAGAGATGCTTCGTGTTACAAAACTTCTGACACGTGAACCTCTTGTCGCAGATATTACAATCGGCGATACAGAGTATAAAGCCGGAGATATCATCAATGGTGATGACTTAAAAGAGGTAAACCGTTTTGCAATGAATGCAATTGTGAAGTCATTCTCTGAGGAGATTCAAGATGAGTATGCAAAAACGAAAAACCATTTCCAAAAGCAAAAAAGAATTTTCCGTGATGAGCATGAAGAGAAACTCTCTATTTTGGAAAAAGATGACATCCTTCCAAATGGTGTTGTGAAGTATGTAAAAGTCTACATCGCAACAAAACGTCATCTAAAAGTCGGTGATAAAATGGCAGGACGTCACGGAAATAAAGGTATTGTCTCAAATATCGTTCCAGAAGTTGATATGCCGTATATGGAGGATGGACGTTCTGTTGATGTATGTCTCAATCCGCTTGGTGTACCTTCTCGTATGAATATTGGGCAGATCTTAGAGATGCACCTCGGTATGGCAGGACGTGAGCTTGGACATCAGATTCAAGAAGAGTTTGATAAAAAACAGGCTGATTTTATTAAAAATTTACGTGAAAAAATGATAACAATTTCTGATGTAGCCGGTCTTATGCATGCAGGTAAAGTTATTGGTGAGATGGATGATGAAACATTCTTGAAATATGCACGTGATTGGGCAAAAGGTGTTAAATTCGCTACACCTATTTTTGAAGGTGTCAATGCTGCTGAGTTTGCAAAACTGTATGAACTTGCAAAAATGTCAGAAGATGGAAAAGTAGTTCTTTACGATGGAAAAACTGGTGAGAAGATGAAAGAGCGTGTTAATGTCGGTTATATGTACATTTTAAAACTCCATCACTTGGTTGATGAGAAAATTCACGCACGTTCAACTGGACCATACTCACTTGTTACGCAGCAACCGGTTGGTGGTAAAGCACTCTTTGGTGGGCAAAGATTTGGTGAGATGGAAGTTTGGGCACTTGAAGCATATGGTGCATCAGCTGTTCTTAAAGAGATGCTTACTATTAAATCTGATGATGTTGATGGACGTGTCCGTGCATACAAAGCGCTTACACGCGGTGAATTAGTACCAGCTTCTGGAATCCCAGAAACACTGTTTGTATTAACAAAAGAGCTTCAAGCACTAGCACTTGATGTAGAGATTATGGACGAGGTGGAAGACGATGAGTAAATTAGTACCAGTAGAAGTAACTGAAGAGAGTAGACCAACAGATATAAAACAACTGCAATTTCGCCTTGCAGCTCCTGAGAAGATTTTGTCATGGAGTCATGGTGAAGTTAAAAAGCCTGAAACTATCAACTACCGTACACTCAAGCCTGAGCGTGACGGACTTTTTTGTGCAAAAATATTTGGTCCGGTAAGAGATTATGAGTGTCTTTGTGGTAAATATAAAAAGATGCGTTACAAGGGTGTTGTATGTGAAAAATGTGGTGTTGAAGTAACATCTACAAAAGTTCGCCGTACACGTATGGGACATATTGAACTTGTAACTCCTGTTGCGCATATTTGGTATGTTAGTTCACTTCCTTCAAGAATCGGTACACTTCTTGGTATTAAAATGAAAGACCTTGAGCGTGTACTTTATTATGAAGCATATATCGTAGAAGAGGGCGGTGAGGCATATTATGATGCTGAAGCAAAAACTCCGGTACTTAAATATGATGTTTTAAATGAAGAGCAGTATCGTACACTTGTTCAGAGATTTGGTGAGTTAGGCTTTAAAGCACGTATGGGTGGTGAAGTTATTCGTGATCTGCTTGACTCAATAGATCTTGTTGATCTCTTTACAAATCTTAAAGAGCAGATTGGCGAGACAAAATCAGAAGCAAAGAAAAAGACTATTAATAAGCGTCTAAAAGTTATCGAATCTTTCTTAAACTCTGGAAATAATCCTGCATGGATGATGCTTACAGTGCTTCCAGTACTTCCACCGGATCTTCGTCCGCTTGTATCACTTGATGGCGGAAAATTTGCAGTTTCTGATGTCAATGATCTTTATCGTCGTGTAATTAACCGTAACCAGCGTTTGAAGCGTCTTGTAGAACTTGATGCACCGGAGATTATTGTAAGAAATGAAAAGCGTATGCTGCAAGAGTCTGTCGATGCACTATTTGATAACGGTCGTCGTGCTAATGCCGTAAAAGGTGCAAATAAACGTCCACTTAAATCTTTGAGTGAAGTTATTAAAGGGAAGCAAGGACGTTTCCGTCAAAACCTTCTTGGAAAACGTGTTGACTTCTCTGGGCGTTCTGTTATTGTTGTTGGTCCATCACTTCGTATGGATGAGTGTGGTCTTCCTAAGAAGATGGCACTGGAACTTTTTAAGCCGCATTTGATTGCAAAACTTGAAGAAAAAGGGTATGCAACAACAGTTAAAGCTGCGAAGAAAATGATCGAAGAGAAGACAAATGAAGTGTGGGAGTGTTTAGCGGAGATCGTTGATGGTTATCCAATTATGCTGAACCGTGCACCGACACTGCATAAACTCTCTATTCAAGCATTTCATCCGAAGCTTATTGAAGGAAAAGCGATTCAACTCCATCCACTTGTCTGTGCGGCGTTTAATGCTGACTTCGATGGGGATCAGATGGCTGTTCACGTTCCTTTAAGCTCTGAAGCAATTGCAGAAGCAAAAGTACTTATGCTTGCATCTATGAATATCTTGCTTCCTGCATCAGGAAAAGCGATTGCTACGCCTTCACAGGATATGGTCCTTGGTATTTACTATATCTCTTTAGAAAAAAATGGTGTTAAAGGTTCCAACAAACTTTTTGCAAATATAGATGAAATTCGTATTGCACTTGAACATAATGCACTAGATCTTCATGCAAAGGTAAGAACACGTGTTGATGGTCGTATAATTCACACAACGGCAGGACGTCTTTTGATTAAAGCTATTCTTCCTGATTTTGTTCCGGTAGAACTTTGGAACAGAGTTATGAAGAAAAAAGCAATTAATGAGATTGTTGATTATGTTCAAAAACATGGTGGTATCGGTGTAACTGCATCATTCCTTGACAGACTCAAAGATCTTGGTTTTAAACATGCAACAGAGGCAGGTGTCTCAATTTCGGCAGATGATATTCGTGTTCCGGATATGAAAGCGGGTAAAATTGCCGATAGTAAAGCAAGAGTTATTGAGATCCAAAAACAGTTTGAAGCAGGTCTTTTAACAGAACAAGAGCGTTATAATAAAATTATTGACGTTTGGACAGATACGAATAATACACTTGCTGCAGAGATGATGACGCTTGTTGAGACAGATAAAGATGGATTTAATTCAATCCATATGATGGCAGACTCTGGTGCTCGTGGTTCTGCAGCGCAGATTCGTCAGCTTGCAGGTATGCGTGGTCTTATGGCAAAACCTTCTGGAGATATTATTGAAACACCTATTATCTCTAACTTTAAAGAGGGTCTAAATGTCATAGAATACTTTATTTCAACACACGGTGCACGTAAAGGTCTTGCCGATACAGCACTGAAAACGGCAAATGCAGGTTATCTAACACGTAAACTTGTTGATGTTGCACAAAATGTGAAGATTGTAGAACATGATTGTCATACGCATGAAGGTATTGAGATCTCTGATATTCAAGATCAAAATACATTAATTGAATCTTTAGAAGACAGACTTAACGGCCGTGTTCTTGCTGATGATGTTATTGATCCAATTTCAAATGAGATTCTTTATGCTGAGGGAACACTTCTTGATGAAGTCTCTGCAAAAGTAATTGCAGAGGCAGGTATTAAAACAGCGCATATTAGAACACCGACTACATGTAAAAGTAAAGATGGCATCTGTGCTCTTTGTTATGGTGTGAACTTGGCAACCGGACATATTGTTCGTCCTGGTGAAGCTGTCGGTATTGTTGCTGCGCAATCAATCGGTGAGCCGGGTACACAGCTGACACTCCGTACATTCCACGTTGGGGGAACTGCAAGTTCTACTGCGCAGGAGCGTCAGGTCATTGCTGAAAAAGAAGGTTTTATCCGTTACTATAACCTTAAAACATATAAAAATAAAGAGGGCAAAAACATTGTGGCAAACCGCCGTAATGCAGGTGTGCTTCTTGTTGAGCCAAAAATCAAGGCACCATTTGTTGGTAAAGTAGAGATTCAAACTATTCATGATGAAGTTATCATTAGTGTTATAGGTAAAGATGAAACAGTTAAATATATACTTCGTAAAAATGAAATAGCGAAACCAAATGAGCTTGCTGGTGTAAGTGGTCAGATTGAAGGAAAATATTACTTCCCTCATGCAAATGGGGAAGAGGTTGATGCACTTGACTCTATCGTAGAGACTATTAAAGATGGTTGGAATGTGCCTTCTCGTATTCCATACGCATCAGAGCTTTTAGTGGATAATGGAGCACCTGTTACGCAAAAACTCTATGCAAAAGAAGAGGGTACTGTGAAGTACTTCTTGCTAAAAGGTGATTATTTAGAGAGATTTGAAGGATTGAAATCCGGATATGAAGTTGTAGAGAAAGGTCTTTTTGCTGCTATCATTGACTCTAATAACCGTGAAGCAGTACGTCACTATATTGCACGTGGCTCTGTGATTGTTACAGATGATAATGAAGCTGTTGACGGACAGACATTGATTGCAAAACCATCTTCTGATGAGTCTGTAGTAATTGCTGAATGGGATCCATACTCAAATCCAATCATCTCTGAAGCAAATGGTGTTGTGAAGTTTGAAGATATTATTGTCGGAACAACGGCTTCTGAACAACTAGATGAACTAACTGGTAAAACAAGACTTATGATCAATGATCATATCGCTTCTGAGTATAAACCGACAATCGTGCTTGCAACAGAAGATGGTGAGCTTTTACGTTATGCGATTGAGCCAAAATCATCTATTTTTGTTGCTGACGGGCAAGAGGTAAAAATTGCTGATATCTTGGCAAAAACACCAAAAGCACTACAAAAATCATCAGATATTACAGGGGGTCTTCCTCGTGTATCTGAACTCTTTGAAGGACGTCGTCCAAAAGCGACTGCACTTATTTCTGAGATCGATGGTGTTGTGAGTTTTGGTAAGCCATTGCGTGGAAAAGTACGTATTATCGTTAGTAATGCGGACAATGGTATCATTAAAGAGTATTTTGTTGATAAATCTCATGAGCCTGTTGTCAATCCTGGTGACTTTGTTCACGCAGGGGAGAGACTTACTACCGGTATTGTCTCCTCACATGAGCTTTTACGTATTATGGGTGTTAAAGCACTTTATAACTACCTTGTATCTGAAGTACAACAGGTATATCGTTCTCAAGGGGTTAATATTGCAGATAAACACATCGAAGTAATTTTTACGCAGATGTTGCGTCAAGTGAAAATCGTTAAATCAGGTGATACGAAATTTATTGAGGGTGATTTGGTTTCTAAAACGAAATTTGCTCAGGAAAATGAAAAAATTATGCGTCTTGGCGGTCGTCCTGCGATTGCTGAGCCATTCCTAGTAGGTATTACTCGTGCTGCAGTAAGTGCAGATAGTATTATTTCAGCGGCATCATTCCAAGATACGACAAAAGTATTGACAGAAGCTGCGGTCTCTGCAAAAGTTGATAATTTAGAGAACTTAAAAGAGAATGTTATTATCGGTAGAACTATTCCTGTTGGAACCGGTATCTATAAAGATCAAGATGTTGTCTTCGAGGAAAAAGAAGACTAAACATACTTTTTTTGAGTGGAGTATTTGTCTCCACTCAATATTTCTTCACAAATAAATTTTAAATAATTAATCTCTTCTTAAAATAAGCTTACTTTAAATAGAATTTCTGTATTATTCCGTGTCTATAATTCTCTCTATTTTGAGAGGATTACATTCTACTGGAAAAATTAAGTAAAGGAATTATATGCCTACAATCAATCAATTGATTCGTAAAGAGCGTAAAAAAGTAGTAAAAAAATCAAAATCTGCTGCTTTAAATGCTTGTCCACAGCGTCGTGGTGTATGTACTCGTGTTTACACAACTACACCTAAAAAACCTAACTCGGCTTTAAGAAAAGTTGCAAAAGTTAGATTAACTTCTGGTTTTGAAGTAATTTCATACATCGGTGGTGAGGGTCACAACCTTCAAGAACACTCTATCGTACTTGTACGTGGTGGTAGGGTAAAAGATTTACCTGGTGTTAAGTATCACATCGTTCGTGGTGCACTCGATACTGCCGGTGTTGCTAACCGTATGGTTGCACGTTCTAAATATGGAACTAAGAAACCTAAAAAATAGTACCTATTTTTTAGAGACAAACATTTAATTAGTAAGTAACCCGAACAAAGTCCGGTTTACTGCGCTAACGCTAAGTTCTCTTCAGCAGAGAGCTCACGAAACTAGTTTCGTTTATGGAACGGTTTTAGTAAAATGCTGAATAAATATTCAAAGATAGCTACAGGACTTACACGATTAATTTTACGTAAGTTTTGAGTAAATTTGAAGAATACAAATTGAAGTAAGGAAAATCAGAAATGAGAAGAAGAAAAGCTCCCGTTCGTGAAATTATGCCAGATCCAATTTATGGAAGTAAAATTTTAACGAAATTTATAAATAAGATTATGTTAGATGGTAAAAAATCTGTTGCAGAAAAGATCATCTATAGTGCATTAGATATCATCTCTTCACGTGGTGAAAAGAGTGGTATTGAAACATTTAATGAGGCTATTGAGAATATTAAACCTATTATCGAGGTAAAAAGTCGCCGTGTTGGTGGTGCTACTTATCAAGTTCCAGTAGAAGTACGCCCGGTACGTCAGCAATCTTTAGCTATCAGATGGTTAGTAGATGCAGCACGTAAGAGAAATGAAAGAACTATGGCTGAGAGATTGGCTAATGAGTTTATGGATGCGGCAAGCGATAAGGGTGCAGCATTTAAGAAAAAAGAAGATACATATAAAATGGCAGAAGCAAATAAAGCGTTTGCTCATTACAGATGGTAACAGGAAAGTAATATGGCAAGAAGTCACAAACTAGAAGATGTAAGAAACATCGGTATCGCTGCTCACATTGATGCAGGTAAAACAACAACAACAGAGAGAATTCTTTTCTATACTGGTGTTGAGCATAAAATTGGTGAGGTTCATGATGGTGCTGCTACTATGGACTGGATGGAGCAAGAGCAAGAGCGTGGTATTACAATTACTTCTGCTGCAACAACATGTGAATGGAATGGTAAACAGATCAATATTATTGATACTCCGGGCCACGTTGACTTTACTATTGAAGTTGAGCGTTCTATGCGTGTTCTTGATGGTGCTGTTTCTGTATTTTGTGCTGTTGGTGGGGTTCAACCACAATCAGAGACAGTATGGAGACAACGTAACCGTTATAAAGTTCCATCAATTGTTTTTGTTAACAAGATGGACAGAACAGGTGCAGATTTTTATGAAGTTGAAAAACAGATTAAAGAGCGTCTTAAAGGGAATCCAATGCCTTTTCAACTGCCAATTGGTGCAGAAGAGAAGTTTGAAGGTGTCGTTGACTTAGTACAGATGAAAGAGATTGTATGGGATGAAGATGCTGCGATGGGTTCAAACTACCATGTGCAAGATATTCGTCCAGAATTACAAGAAATTTCTGATGAGTATAGAGAAAAAATGCTTGAGACTTTATCTGAAGTTGAAGGTAATGATGAATTTGCTATGAAATTCTTGGATGGTGAAGAGATTTCACAAGAAGAGATCAAAGCTGCAATCAAGGCTGCAACTTTAGGTATGGCAATTGTTCCAATGACTCCGGGTACTGCATTTAAAAACAAAGGTGTTCAGACACTTCTTGATGCTGTTGTTGATTACCTGCCTTCTCCGCTTGAAGCTGAGCCTATTATGGGTACAATGATGGAAGATGAGACAAAAGAAGTTGTTGTTGAATCAACTGATGATGGCGCATTTGCATCTTTGGCATTTAAAATTATGACTGACCCATTCGTTGGTGTTCTTACTTTTATCCGTGTTTACCGTGGTTCATTAGACTCAGGTTCTTATGTTCACAATACAACAAAAGATAAAAAAGAGCGTATCGGTCGTATCTTAAAAATGCACGCAATCAAGCGTGAAGAGATTAAAACAATTTATGCTGGTGAAATCGGTGCAGTTGTTGGTCTTAAATCAACGACAACAGGTGATACTTTATGTGATCCTGCTGAAAAAGTTGTACTTGAGCGTATGGACTTCCCAGAGCCGGTTATCTCTGTTGCGGTTGAGCCTAAAACAAAAGCTGACCAGGAAAAAATGGGTATCGCACTTTCTAAACTAGCAGCGGAAGATCCATCTTTTAGAGTTCACACTGATGAGGAAACTGGTCAGACTATTATCTCTGGAATGGGTGAGTTACACCTTGAAATTCTTGTAGATAGAATGAAACGTGAATTCAAAGTTGAAGCTGAAGTTGGTGCACCACAGGTTTCTTACCGTGAATCAATTAAAAATCCGGTTGATCAAGAGTACAAATATGCAAAACAATCTGGTGGACGTGGTCAATATGGTCATGTATTCCTAAAAGTTGCACCGGGTGAGCCAGATACAGGTTTTGTTTTCCACAATGAAATCAAAGGTGGATCTGTTCCAAGAGAATATATTCCTGCCGTTGAAAAAGGTTGTGAGGAAGCTATGCAGACTGGTGTTCTTGCGGGTTACCCAATGGAAGATGTTGATGTAACTCTTTATGATGGTTCTTACCATGATGTGGATTCAAATGAGATGGCATTTAAACTTGCTGCTTCTATGGGATTTAAAGGAGCTGGAAACAAAATCGTTGATGCTTTCGTTCCTCTTTCTGAAATGTTTGGTTATTCTACTGACCTTCGTTCTGCAACTCAAGGACGTGCTACGTATGCTATGGAATTTGATCATTATGAAGAAGTTCCTAAAAACGTTGCTGAAGAGATTATCAAAAAACGTAACGGATAATTTTTTCTCCTCCTTTTACAACACTTTTTTATTAAAAGTGTTGTAAATCTCCTCCCTATTTAATTAAGCTTTTAAAATTTTGTTATAATCTTCTCAAAAATTGAGGTTGGATAATGCAAAAGTTATTTTTATGTTTTTTCTTACTTTCTACACTGCTATTTGCAAAAAATCCAATAGCCTATGCTGCTTTAGGTGATGTGTTATATAACAACGCAGATAAAATTGCAAAACTTAAAGAGATCGAAGAATATAAGAGTTACACTGCAGGAATCAATAAATATTTACAAGATTTGAAAGAGACCAAGATAGAAGGTTTTGCAGTAAAGCCAAATAGCTCAGAAGTTGTTAAAAAGGCTTATCTTAATAAATTACGTTCTCTTGTTAAGATGAATGATTTTTTTGTTCACTCTGTTTATGAATTTTATAATGTTGCAAAAGAGGAGCAAAACAGCAGACTCTTTTCTCAAATAATAAATACAGGACTGTTAAATACAGATGAGCATAAACAAGAGATTTTAGATTATTATTTTTCACATGTAAAAGATATGAATACAACAGGTATAATTCAGTCATATTTGGATGAAGATGCAAAAATACTCAAAAAGAAAAAGTTGCAGCAAAAGCGTTATAAGTCGAAAAAAGAGTTAGAAGCGCAACGTATCAAGGAGATACGTCAAAGAGATAAACGTGATGAAGAACGTTTAGAGAAAAAACTGCAGCAGGAACTAGAATACAAAAAAGAGCAGATTCGTAAGTACCAACAAAAAGAGCTTAAGAAAACCATTTAAACGCTTCATGCTCAGCTGGTCTTCCTTGTAGCGTAAGATAAGGTTGATACTCTGCTTTATAGGAGAGTGATGGGCACTCTTTTACGTAGTAGCCTAGATATATCCATTTTTTATTAGAATTTTTTGCATATTTGATTTGGTTGTATAAAGAGAGCTTTCCCAGAGAATATTTTGCAAAGTCAGGATCATAATAAAAGTAGATAGAGGAAATACCATCGTCTAAAATGTCTATTAAATCAACGGCTATAAGCTTCTCTTCTAAAAAATAGAGCACCTCGTAGCCAAAATCTTCATGACCGCTTACAAAAGAGTTGTAATAGTGTTCAGGTGATGTTTTGTTATACTTCCACCCTTTTTTTTCATGCATATAAAGATGATATTTTTCAAATATCTCTAAATGTTCATGCGAGAGTGTAGGGTGCTGTATATATGAGCGAATATTTTTTGCTTTTTTCATAATGCGGCGTGCAGATTTTGAAAATTGATAATTTTGTACATCTATTTTTATACTTTTACACTCATCGCATCCTTTGCAAATAGGACGAAAATAGATTTTTCCAAATCGTCTAAATCCTCTCTCTATAAGTTCTTGACATGAGTGAGCAGAGCAGTTTTCTATAACTTTATAGTGTGTGGTCTGCTCTTTATTAGCAAGATAAGCACATGTATCATTGAGTAAAAATTCTTTAAGTAGATTCATTGATGGTTATGAATGTTTTTCTAAAGAAACTATTAAGCACGGTTTTGTGCAATGAGGACATCTTCTATCATTTTGTCAATGTCTCCGTCTAAAATTGCCGATACATTGGAGTAGGCTTGATTTGAACGGGTATCTTTTACCTGTTGGTAGGGTTGCATAACATAAGAGCGGATCTGATGTCCCCAGCCTATTTCACTCTTTGCTACTCCCGCCTCTTTTGCTTTTTGTTCTTCAAGTTCAAGCTCATACAGACGAGATTTTAACATTTTCATAGCGGTTGCTTTATTTTTATGCTGACTTCTGTCATTTTGACACTGTACGACTACACCGGTAGGGATGTGCGTAATGCGGATTGCAGACTCTGTTTTGTTGACATGCTGCCCGCCTGCACCACTGGCACGATAGGTGTCAATGCGTATATCTTTATCTTCAATGACAATATCGATGTCATCATCTATCTCAGGTGAGACCATAACAGAACTAAAAGAGGTGTGACGTTTGGCATTGGAGTCAAATGGGCTGATGCGAACAAGTCTGTGGATGCCATTTTCTACTTTGAGGTAACCATAAGCATTCTCGCCTTTTATGAGAATAGTTGCATCTTTAATACCCGCTTCCTCTCCGTTTTGATAATCTAAAATTTCCACCTTAAAGCCACGTCTCTCTGCCCAGCGTTTGTACATTCTTAAGAGCATCTCCGCCCAGTCCTGAGACTCTGTTCCACCAGCTCCGGGATGGATGGAGAGAATGGCATTGTTTGCATCACTCTCTCCGCTAAGTAGTACCTCTATCTCCATAGCTCGAATCTGCTCTTCTAGTTTTGGTGCTTCTTCATAGAGTGCTTCAAGCGACTCTTCATCCTCTTCCTCTTTTGCCATCTCATAGAGCTCTTTTGCATCGGCAACAGCATCGTGAGCTGTTTTGTACTTTTCAAGCTTGCGTGAGAGCTGTGTTTTTTCTTTTTGAATCTTTGCAGCATTTGCGGCATCATTCCAAAACTCAGGATCATTTTCAAGCTCTTCTATCTCACGCAGCCTAGCTTGGAGTTTTTCAGGTTCAACAACTCCTGTAATGTTTTGCATTTTTGTTGTAATGTTTTTTAAAAGTTCTGTATATTCGTAGTTATCCATTTTCCACCACTCTTTTGCTTAAATCTTGCTCTCTTATCTTGTTTTTTTGTGTGCTCAGACCGTAGGGAGGATTTGTCGCACTAAAAAATAAGATAAGAGAGCTTTAAAGTTCTGTTATAATTGCGATTATATTATATTGGGACTTAAAATGAAGATTATTTCTGATGCTTTAGAGTTAAAAAAAGAGCTGCGTGAATGCAAGGGAGACATTGGTTATGTTGCGACAATGGGTGCACTGCATGAGGGGCATATTTCGCTTATTAAAGCTGCACGTGCAGAGAACGAGATTGTTGTAGTCTCTATTTTTGTCAACCCGACACAGTTTTTAGCCGGTGAAGATCTCGATAAATATCCACGCCGTGATGAAGCCGATAAAAAGATATGTGAGCTCTCCGGTGTTGATTTTCTCTTTATGCCAACGGCAAAAGATCTTTACTTTGAAGATGAAATAAAAATTGCTGCTCCCAATGTCAGAGGCTATATTCTTGAGGGTGCAACACGACCGGGACACTTTAGCGGTGTGCTGCGTGTCGTGATGAAACTGCTTCATATTGTAAACCCCACAAATGCTTACTTTGGAAAAAAAGATGCACAGCAGTTGCATCTTATAGAGCTTATGGTAAAGCACTACTTTATGGATGTTAATATTGTTGCTGTTGACACGTTGCGGGATAGTGACGGACTTGCCCTCTCAAGTCGTAATGTCTACCTCTCAAAAGAGCAGCGTAAAGAGGCGCTTAAAATCCCAAAATCACTCTATAGAGCTTCTTCTATGGTAAGTCGCGGTATTGTTGATGTAAAAGTGATAAAAGAGGAGATGTGTACTATTTTAGCACCGCTTGAGATAGGGTATGTGGCAATTCTCTCACGTGATTTTAAAGCCATTAAAAAAGTAGAAATCGGCAATAGTGTCATTCTTGTAGAAGCAGTTGTTGGTACTACACGATTACTTGACAATATGTGGTTGTAGGTATCCCTCTTCTATCATAATATCTACAGCTTTTTTAAAGACTGGCACGGCAGTTTGTGAAGCAAAGTGATTTTTCTTTGGTTTGATAACGACAACGCCGATAGTAAATTTGTGTTTATCATCATCTGCAAAACCCATAAAAGCAGTGTTGTACTCATGAACATACTTTCTTTTTTCAACAATGTGTGCTGTTCCTGTTTTGCCTCCGATAACAAGTCCTGGTGTGATTGCTTTTTTCCCTGTTCCTTTATTGACTGTTTTGATGAGGATTCTTTTCATTCGTGCAGCAGTTGCAGCAGGAATAACGCTGACACTCTCTTGTGGATCTATTTTTTTCTCCTGATGATATTCATCTATAAAACTCTGCACAATCTGTGGTGTCACCATCTTTCCATTGTTGTTAAAGACAGAATAGGCACGCATTAGTTGCATAAGATTGACACGAATACCGTATCCATAGGCACATGTTGCTTTATATATCTCATTTTCAAGTTTTTTGGATGATGGAATAGAACCTTTCCTCTCATAGATTAAATCAGGTGTTGATTTTTGTGCAAAGCCATATTTTAAGAGTCCATCATAAAACTCATAGCCTGAGAGTTTTTGGGCAAGTTGTGCCATACCGATATTTGATGAATATACAATGACATTCTCAGCTGAGAGCCAGTCAAATTTATGCTCATCTGTAATAACTTTACGCCCCATTTTAAAGCGTCCGTTGTGCCCATTGACGAGATCATAAGGATTGACGAGTTTATGTTCAAGCAAAAGTGAAAAGGTAATAGGTTTTAAAACACTTCCCGGTTCAAAACTGTACTCGATCATACTGGAGTTAAGTGAAGGATAATCGCTTTTATGGATAGATTTTGGCAGATATCTGTTTGAACTTGCCATGGCATAGACTCTGCCATTTGTTGTATCCATTATAGCGAGCATGATCTGCTGTGCATCTATCTTTTGTTTCATATTATCGAGCATCTTTTCCATACGAATTTGCAGACTGACAGGGATAGTTAATTTAATATCTAAGCCATTAATCTTTGGTTTTGTAAAACTCTCTTTATTTAAAATAATGTAATTGTTTACATCTCGTTTTCCACGTGAAAAACCATCTTGCCTTGGTGCGAGATCTGCATCGAAACGTTTTTCAAGCCCTTTGACACCTCTAATGGATGTATATCCATTATCTTCAACTTTATGTGTGTATCCAATAATAGGAGTGAGCAGATTGCCATAGGGATACTCTCGACTCTCTCCACTCTCAATCATATTCAATCCATGTACGGAACGCAGACCGGTTTTTGGATTTTTGAGTGAGAGAAAAACTTTGAAACGACGGAGTTCAAATGAGAGTTTTTTGAGATACTGTGCCTGAATTTGTGGAATGTTATAGCTTAAAACAACGACACCGCGTCTGTGTGAGAGGCGTTTTTTTATCTCTTTTGGTGTCATACCTGAGTAGATACTAAAAAGTTTGACAAAGAGCTCTTTTTTTTGTGGATCTATGTAGCGGGTATCAACCATTGCCTTGTAGAGTTTTTTTGAAGTGGCAATGTGAAATCCGTCCGCTGAGATAATATTTCCTCGCTGTGCACGTGAGCTCTCTGTTGTATAAATAGAGGGCATATGTCGAGGTTTTATTGCAGTAAGGAGCATAACAGATAAAAATACAAGAAATGCGAGAGAAATAAGGATGTAAAGAAGAAGAATCTTCTTACTTCTGTTACGTTGTATCATCTACAGTTGCGTTCTGCTTACTTCTTTGTAGGCATTGAGTGCTTTGTTGCGAATTTCAAGCATTAGTTTCATACTAGTTTCTGCTTTGTTGATCGCAAGTGCTGCCTGGTGCAGATCTTTTACTTGACCGGTAGCAAGGTCTGCTATAGCTTCTTCGCTTGTTTTTTGTAGATCATTAACTTCATTGATGGCAGATTTAAGATGCTTGGCAAATGTCTCTCCCCCCGCACCTGATTCTGAGAGTGCATCTTTTTGTTTGAATAACTCTGCTGTAGATGGTGAAGCTATTTTGCTTATATCACTCATAAAAATCCTCTCTATTATTGTAGTAGAGATATGGACGAGTTTGCCATATCTTTTGCACTTTGAAATGCAGCAACATTTGCCTGATAAGAACGGGTTGCTTCAACTAAATCGGCCATTTCCACAACAGGATTAATATTTGGGTATGCAACATAACCGTTTGCATCCGCATCTGGGTTGTGCGGCTCATATTTCATAAGCGGTTTGGAGTCATCTCTGACTACTTTGTCAACTATTACGCTCATTATAGCAGGATTTACCTTTTTACCAAATTGATTCTCATCGAGTGGATCACTGTAGGCTGCTTTATTTGTCTCATCATCTATCATATTATTATATACATCATTAAAGTTTATTGCTTTAAAAACAACCTCTCTGCGACGATAAGGACCCCCTTCAGCGGTTCGTGTTGTCTGTGCATTTGCGATGTTGCTTGAGATTGTATTAACACGAACGCGTTGCGCTGAGAGCCCATAGCCGCTAATATCAAAACTGTTTAAAAAATTAGACATCTTTTACTATCCTTAATTTACTTTTGCAGAAGCGTCAATAACACTTCTAAAAATTGCTGTATCTTTTTTCGCTGCCATAACAAGAGCGTTAAACATCACGGAGTTTTTACTCATCTCTGTTGTTTCCACATCAATATCGACTGAGTTGCCATCATTACGTGCCATATGCCCGTCACGAAAATAGAGTGTAGGTTTATATGAATCGCTTCTACTTTCTTGAGGTTTTAAATCTTTTGGATCGGTAATGGCCATTTGAAGTTGTTTTGAATTCTTTTTGTAGAGTTCATGTTTTTTTGCAATGAGAGCTTCTTCAAAGCGAATATCTCTTGGTTTATAGTAGGGTGTATCTGCATTGGCGATGTTAGAAGCTATCATATCTTGACGTGCAGCACGATAATCCATCGCACGTACTAAAAGTGAGTGGGTTTTTGATATTTCTATGCTCATCGTTACTATCCTTACAAATTATTTGAAGATAGTAAGCAACTTTAGTTCCAAATATTTTATGATATAATTCTAATACCAAAGGCAACTAACTTTCAAGGAGTATAAGATGGGTGCTTTAAAGTTAGAAGATTTACCATACTACACTTACGATGATTATAAAAACTGGGAAGGAAAGTGGGAGCTTATTTATGGTCAGGCTTATTGCATGAGTCCTGCTCCTATGATAAAACATCAAAACATAAGTAATAAAATTGCAAGATTTTTAGATGAAGCAATAGGCGATTGTAAAAAATGTCAAGCTCTCCTGCCGGTTGATTGGAAAATAGCAGAAGATATAGTAGTACAGCCTGATAACTCAGTAATATGCCATAAGCCAACACATGAAGCTTATCTCACAAAAGCCCCAAAAATTATCTTTGAAATTCTTTCAAAAAGTACAGCAAAAAAAGACAAAGGTTTAAAATACAATCTTTATGAACAAGAGGGTGTCGCTTACTATATCATAGTTGATCCAGAAGATGAAGTGGCAAAAGTCTATGAGCTAAAAGATGGCAGATATATCAAAGTTTGTGATGCAAGTGATGAAGTTGTAAACTTTAACCTAAAAGAATGTAATACTACAATTAATTTTGATTTTGCAAAAATTTGGTAAAAAAGAGTTGTTTTAAGCAAGAATTAAACAAATTAATTTCATAATGACTCTTAAGATTACTAGTGTAATCCAAATTTTATATTTAAGGAGTTCTTTATGAAAAGAGCTGGTTTTACAATGATCGAATTGATCTTCGTTATCGTTATTTTAGGTATTTTGGCAGCGGTTGCCATTCCAAAACTTGCAGCTACTCGTACAGATGCATCAGTTGCTAAACTTTCGTCAGAAGCGGCAACGCTTGTTAGTGAATTAGGTACGTTCTATACTTCTCAGGGTACATTCAAAGGGAAAGATTCTGATGATATTACTAATATTGATTTAAAAACTGCAGATCATGATTTGCAAGATAATGATACATTAGATATTGGTGATGATAATAACAATACATGTCTTACTGTGAAGTTTAATAATGTAGATGATGGTAATGTTACTGTATCTGCTCCAGCTTCTCCAACTGGGTCTGTATGTAAAGGTGTTAAAGAAGCAACTACTAATTTACAAAAAACTTATAACTTTGGTGGTTCTAACGTAGCTTACTAATGGTTAAATATCATCTTCAAGAAAATCTTGAAGATGATTCTTCTTAAATTCTTCAACATATATTTTAACTACGAAAAGAGGGAAAAATGCAAAAATCACGAACTGCTTTTACGATGATTGAGTTGATTTTTGTAATTGTTATATTAGGGATTTTAGCAGCTGTTGCTATTCCAAAACTTTCAGCTACGCGCAATGATGCCGAAGTCTCTAAAATGGCACAAAATATAATGACCGGTCTTGCTGAAATATCTACTTATGCTGTATCTCAGGCTCAAACGGAATCAAATCTCTCAAAAATGTCTAATGCAATAGCTTTTCTTGAAAAATCGGGTGAAGCTGTTATTGATAAAGATGAAAAAAAGGCAACCGTTAAGGTGGGGGCTGTTAGTGATTGTATTACGGTGCAAGTACAAACAGGTGATTATGATGATAATCTTACTATTTCGACGGGAGATGCTGGTGGAGATTACAAGTGTAATGAAATTCAAACAATCATTGATGTAAGTAGATATCCAATGCGATTGAGAGGAACAAATGTTAAGTATTAAAAAATCAGCTTTTACAATGATAGAGTTAGTCTTTGTTATAGTGATTTTAGGGATATTAGCGGCCATTGCCGTTCCTAAATTTGCGGCTACTCGTAGAGATGCACAGATCTCTAAAGGGCGTGCAGATATATCTTCTCTTCGTTCTGCTATTATTACAGAGCGTCAAAGTAGATTAATAAAAGGTGATTCTAGTTATATAAACAGATTGGACAATGGTGTAGCAACCAATACAGAAGATGTTACGATTTTTGACTCAAATGAAACATTGTCTGCAACATCACCAAGAATATTGACATATGGTATAAAGACAAAAAGTAGTGATGGTCATTGGATGAAAACAGATGATAATAAATATACATATAAAGTAGGTTCAGATACGGAAACCTTTACATATTATCCTGATAATACAACAGAGAATGGTGTATTTCATCCGGCAGGTTCATTTGACTGTGATCATTCTAATGATTTATGTAAAAAATTAGCAGAATAGATTTTTTTTAAATATTTGTATTACTATAGACTCTCCATAATAGGCTCTCCATTGGAGCTTTTTACTTACCATTTCTCTGAAAACATCTCAATAGGTTCTATCGTCACAGTTGTTTTTAACAATCGCCAAAAAGAGGCTGTTGTGCTTGAAGAAGTAAAACAGCCAGACTTTGATACTTTAGAGATTTTAGAAATCTCAAATAAATACTTTTCTAAAAAACAGTTAGCACTCGCACAATTTATCGCTTCGTATTATATCTGCTCGCTTGGTGATGCTTTTGTTTTGATGACTCCTCTTGTATTTGAGCGTGAATGTGATAATGCAGAAAATGACGAGAAATACAAAGAGACCTCTATTGTACTTTCAAAAAAACAGTCCGAAGCTTTGCAATTTTTGCAACAACACAAAGTTGCTCTACTCTTTGGTGATACGGGGAGTGGAAAAACCGAAGTCTATATGAAGTATTTTGAGTCACTGCTGCGTGAGGGGAAGCGGGTAATATTTCTGATGCCGGAGATCTCTTTGACACCGCAGATGTCCAAACGCCTCAAAGAGCATTTTGGTGATCATTTTGTGCTGTGGCACTCTAAACTCACACCACTACAGAAGAAAAAAGCACTGAGCAAAATCTACAGTGGTGAGGCAAAAATAATAGCGGGTGCACGCTCAGCTCTCTTTTTGCCTGTAAAAGATTTGGGACTCATAGTTGTCGATGAGGAGCATGATGACAGCTACAAGTCCGCTTCAAGACCGCGATACAATGCACGGGATTTGGCTATCTATATGGGAAAACTTTATGATATTCCAGTCGTACTTGGTTCTGCTACACCATCGCTTAGCTCGTATGTAAAGTTTCCTCACGCAAGGCTTAAAGGGGGGCATTTTATCTCAAATAAGCACTTTATCTATGAGAAATCTCCTGAAGAGATAACACCCCTTATGCAAAATGCTCTGCGTGAAATATGGGAGAAAAAAGAGCAGGCCATTGTCTTTTTGCCGACACGGGCAAATTTTAAGTATCTTATCTGCGGCGATTGTGGGCATAATTTTACGTGTGCGTTTTGCAGTGTGGGTATGAGTCTGCATCAGCACGCACGTGCAATGAAGTGCCATTATTGTGGTTTTACGCAGGCAATTCCACAAGTCTGTCCCGAGTGTCGCAGTCCCCATCTTGTCAGCTCACGTCTTGGAACAGCGGAAGCTGTAAAAAATATTGAAGCATTTTTGCCTGAGGCAAAGGTGGAACAGTTTGACAGAGATACCATTACAACAGCAAGCAAGCTTCAAAAAGCACTCAAACGTTTCAATGCAAAAGAGAGTGATATTTTAGTAGGAACACAGATGCTCTCAAAAGGGCATGATTATCACGATGTGACCTTGGCAGTTGTACTTGGGATGGATAATATGTTGAGTATGGGGGATTACAGAGCGCGTGAGAAAGCACTCTCTTCGCTCATTCAAGTAGCAGGACGCAGTGGACGCGCCAAAGATGCAAAAGTGATAGTGCAGACATTCAATGAAGATTTTTTTAGTCACTATATTGACAACTATGAAGCATTTTTAGAAGATGAAAAGTTTTTTAGAGAGGAACTCTATCCGCCTTTTAAAAAGCTCTGCCGCATACTCTTTGCCCATAAAAACGGCATAAAAGCACAAGAGGCGATGCGTGAGATGGAGCTAAAACTGCGTGCATTTGAAAATGTAGAGATAGTGGGTGCAAAAAAGTGTGCCATAGAAAAAGTGGCAAACAAATACCGTTTTGAAATTCTCTTACGCGCTGATAAAAGCACAGATATCATCAAAGCCGTCAGAGCATCAAAAGTGTCTTTAGCAGAGGTAGATATGGATCCTATTGAATTTGGATAGAGTTTGTGGTATAATTCTCTTGTAAAGCATTTCTGCCTTTGTTAGGTTTGGTCACCTTGCTAATGGCACTGAAGCCCCACTACTTTTTTAAGTAGTGGGGCTTTTTTTTTGCCAATTTTTTTGGCTTTGTTGGGTGGGAGTGCCAATAGAAAGGTTCAGAAATGCTTTTAAGACTTTGTGTCTTACTTATGATAGCTGGGTATTTTACAAAGCTATTTTAGATTGAGGGGTTGACCACCCCTCTTTGTATCAAAAAACCAGTAAAAAGCCAAAGAGACGCCGGTCGTTTTTTGGTACTGTTCATCAAACATAAATGATTTTGCTTCACGCAGCGGAATAAAAACGACTTCTATCTCCTCTTCGTCAATGCCGCCGCCCTCATTTACTCGCATACGTTCATCTATTTCGGCAAAATAGAGTGTCTGATGCGTTCCTGAGATGCCGACTGCAGTGTAAAAAGAGCTGATTTTTTTAATTTTCTCTAGAGGTACATCATAGCCGCACTCCTCTAAAATCTCCTCTTTTGCAATCTGCTTTAGTGAGCACTCCTTATCTACAATGCCGGCACAGAGTTCATACATATAGCCATTGTCAGGATTTTTATTAAGCACAGTTGCACGCAGTTGTTTTACAAGAACAAAGGCATCTTTTTCTTTATGGTAGAGTAAAACGGCTACACTGTCATGAGAGAGGACTGCCTCCCATCTTCTTTTAAGAGAGTTTTGGGTGTAGTTTATCTCTATTGGTTTGATAAAGTTTGTCTCTTTTAACTCTTTTATGGAGAGTATTGTATTTTTTGACAGGGAGTTAATGGAGATGCTCCTCTAAGAGATTTATTGCATCTTTAATAGCTTGCAGTTTCTCTTTATACGTGCTTATTTGCTCATTTTTTGCTTCTTGTTCTATTGTTTTTAAGATGGAGGCAATAGCATCTAGTGAAAATGAGGCAGAAGTACCTCTGAGTTTGTGTGTTGTATTTACAACTTGTTCGTTGTCTTTATTTTTTAATGCTTCTTCAAGTGTTTTGAGAGACTCTTTAAGGTTTATTATAAAGGCTTTAAAAAGAGGTAAGACAGTCTCTCTATCGAGACCTAAATTTGCTTCAATAGTTTTTAACAACTTCTCAAAGTTAAAATCTTCTGATTCTATAAGAGTCTCTTTTTTTATTGCATATGTTTGTAGTACTCTTTGAAATTCTCTTAGCTCAATAGGTTTTGTAAGATAGTCATTGACTCCGGCATCAAAGAGCTTTATCCTCTCCTCTTCAAGCATATTTGCCGTAAGAGCGATAATTGGAGTCTCTTTTAGTTTTTTGCGAATCTCTTTTGTAGCTTCTATGCCGTTGATTTTTGGCATTTTTACATCCATAAATATTATATCGTATGAAGAAGTTTCTGCTTTTTTTATTGCTTCTTCTCCGTCATTTGCAAATTCATAGGAGATATTTGGATATTTTATAAAGATAGCTTCTAGTAATTTTTGGTTTATTTCATAATCTTCGGCAACAAGCACGTTTATATCTTCTGTAAAGATAGGATTGCTTTTATCATCTAAGAGTTTATGCGGCAAGTTGTTTGTATCGCACTTTTTAAGTTTTATGTCAAAGAAGAACGTTGTGCCTTTGTTGAGTTTGGATTTTACCTGTAACTCTCCACCAAATGCTTTAACAAGGTTGGCACTGATATTTAGTCCTAGCCCAGTGCCTCCAAATTTTCTGGTTGTTGCACTTTCCGCTTGTGTAAATGGTTGAAAAATAGTTTTGAGTTTATCTTCTGATATACCGATACCACTGTCTTTTACACTAAATCGTATGGTCTGGAAGGTGTCATCTTCGTTAAGAACATTTGTCTCAAGAATGACTTTTCCATTGACAGGTGTAAATTTAATAGCATTTGAAAGAAGATTTGTGATAACTTGCTTAAGTCGTGTTGGATCACTCTCGATACATTTTGCCATATTTACATCAAATTTGCTTTCATAGAGAAGTGATTTTTTTTGTGCCAACGATTGTAATAACTCATGTACCATCAAAAGCTCTTCATGTAAATCAATCTTAATCTTTTCAAGCTCTAATTTGTTATTTTCTATTTTTGAAGAGTCTAAAATATCATTAAGAAGCTGGACAAGTGTTTTTGTTGAGTTGCTAATAATATTGACATATTTTCTTTGTTCTTCTGAGAGGTTACTTTTTTCTAAGAGTTGAGTAAAACCAAAAATACCATTCATCGGTGTTCTGATTTCATGAGCCATATTTGCTAAAAACATTGCTTGTGCAACTTTTGCCTGTTTTACCTTTTTGAGTGTATTTTCAAGCTCTGTAATATCTTCTCTGACTGCCATATACTCAACTATTTTTTTGTGTTCTTGATCAAATATAGGAAATATATGTGTTTTAACATAATATATAGAGCCATCTTTTGCTCTATTTGAAAGTATGCCATACCAAATATTTCCTTTTTTAATAGTTCCCCACATCTCCTTAAAAATCTTTTTCTTTATTTGTGGATCACGTACTATATTGTGAGATTTTCCAAGAAGCTCCTCTTTAGAATAACCACTTATCTTCTCAAATCCCTCATTAGCATAGGTGATTATGCCATGGACATCTGTTCTTGAAATAATGAGAACACTGTTGATAGCATTTAAAATTGCATCAAGTTTAAATTTTGTCTCTTCAAACTCTTTTTGTTGTGATTGAAAATTGGCAGAGACATAATCAATCAGATGTAAAATCGCACTTCCAGTGGCTTTTTTTGTTTTTGGAATATTTATCTCTTTTTTTATTGAAATAGCATGATTTGTGGTTTTTTCATCTAAAAATAGAAGTGAAGTGGCCATATTAAAGAGCATCGCTTTATTCTCTTGACTATAAAACTCACCATAAGTGAAAAATCCGATAGTATTGAGTTGTGTAATATTAGGTAGAGCTTTATGAAGCTCAAAAGATAAAAACTCTTTTTTTGATACGCATGTGTATATAAACGCAGCTTGAAAATTCCAGTTTTGCTCTTTTTGTCTCTTTATACCGGAATGTTTGCCAATATGCGCTAGATTACTAAAACTGAATCGAACTTTATCACCTTCATGAAAAACGCCCGTATAAAGAGCACTTCCATCATCAAAAGTTTTAATAAGCATTCGAGCAAAATTAATGCCATTCTCTTCTTTTAGGAGAGCAAATTCAACTGCTGAAGCCGGCATATTTTGGATAACATCTTCTCCTAACATCTCTTCATAAAAGTCGAGTGTAGGTTTGTTTTCTATCTCATAGATTCTATTGTTTATCGCTTTTGTAATGGTAAAAGTTGGACCAATAGCTTTTCTGCCTAGATTATAATCACTATGGACTCTAAGATTTTCTCCGCCAAGGGCGACAGCTACAGCACCTTTTGTATAAATTTTATCATTAAAGATAACAAAAGTATCTTCAAATTTTAAAAGATCTGCAGCGACTCCACCTGTTATGATCGTCTTATTTGCATTATTGTCCTGAAATCCTTTTATATATGTTTCACTTATGTGTTGAAGTCCATTTATAAAAGAGATAACACATTTTGTATCATCTTTTATCAGCTCTCTTGCAACTTTTACACCAAGCTCATAAGACTCTTTTTCATCGGTATATATGGCTTTTATGGTGCTCTTTTCAAAGATAGATATACTTAAAACTATCTCTTCCTCAAGTGAATTTAAATCAATAATCTCTCCTGCACTTGAACAACCGATAAGTGTTACATTTGGAAGTGCAGTAAAAATCTCTTTTAGCGCTTTTTGTGTTGCTTCTCTGCCCTTTGACGAGAAGAGTTGTATAAAAATCTGTTTATCAATAAATTCAAGGTTATTATCATATACATAAGATAAAAAAGTCTCTTTTGATTTGTACTTGTAACTAAGTTGTCTCATATGTTGTTAGAATCCTTGTTTTTATTTATAGATAGTTTATTAATGTGAATATAAGACATATTTTTAAATGCAGGAAGCTTATGAAATGATGTTTGGTTATTTAGATGTAATGCAATTTGTTTGTCATAATTTTTCTTCAGTCGCAAGAAGGCTTTTTTCTTCTTGCCATAGAGTTTTTTTGTAGTTACTTGTACAACATGCAGCGGATTGATAGCGCGACCATGTTTTCTAAGCTCAAAATGCAGGTGCGGACCTGTAGAGCGTCCTGTTGTACCGACATAGGCTATGATTTGTCCTTTTTTGACATGTTTTCCACGGTAGATACCTCTGCGAAACGATTTGAGGTGAGCATAGCGTGTCTCATAACCGTCTGCATGTCGGATTTTAATAAGATTGCCGTATGTTCCCATTCGAGCACAGTAGATGATAGTGCCACTTCCTGCTGCATGTACCGGTGTACCGCGGCGCGCTGCATAGTCGATGCCAAGATGTGCTTTCCATTTATGTAAGATCGGATGCCATCTTCTTTTTGTAAAGTAGGAGGAGATTCGTGCGCCTCTTACAGGACGCGCAAGGAGAAACCCTTCTACCTCATGTGCTTTTTCATTATAGTAACGACCATCATCATTGAGGTAGATATAGTGTTTTTTATGATGCATCTCTATCATAGCGGCTTTGAGTGTCGGCATAGAAAAAGGGCGATCAAGACGATACTTTTGATCATAAATCATAACAAGTGAGTCACCTTTTCTGATGTCATTTTTGAAATTGAGTGAGTGTTTGAAGCTTGCAACAAATATTTGCGCAAGCTTTTTGCTGCCTGTTTTTTTTAAAATGGTGTACATTGGAGAACTAATGATCTTGGAACTAAAAGTTTCGGTTTTTGTTTCTGCAATGATGGGAATTGCTTCAAATTTATAGGTGTTTTTCTCTTTGTAGATATGGATCTGCAGTTCATCATTGAGTGGTAATAGTACCTGTTCAATATTGCCTTCTTTGTTTTGCAATATTTGGTAGTGTACGCCTGAACGCATCTCCTCTGTGAGTCTTTGATCATCTTTGTCAAGATTGTAATAGAGCGCTCTTAGAGGAAGATTTTTACGCTGTAAAAATTGTAGGTATGTCTCTCCATTGCTCCATCTGTGTCTGGTAACTGTTGATGAAAAAAGAGCAGTTGTTAATAATAAAAGTATGAAAAATCGTATCATTAAAATTAGTCCAAAATAAATAATTTGCAAAGATTAGCAAATTTTGGCTTAGTCTGAGGTTTGTTTGCTATAATCGCATTACAATAATAGAAAGTTGAACAATGAAATATACGATTTTACTCATATTAATGGTTTCACAGATGTTTGCAACTGTGATTAAAGCACCGATTCTCTCTATAGATACTACAAAAAAACAGGCAACAATTTCAATTGATCATGTTGATGTTGGTGTGAGTGGTTTTGTTGTGCATCATATTACGCCAAATCACAGTGCTATTTTAAAAAGTGTAACTGTTGTGGCGTATGATAAAGCAAAGAAAATTGCAATCGTTCAAATGCGCCCATTTAATGCACTTAAAAATAACTCTCTGCCATATGGGAAATGGAAACCACAGGTGGGTGATACGGTTGAACTTGCCTTTGGATACAGTCGTGCGCTTTTGATCGCGCCAAATGAAGAGATATATCATCAGATTTCAAAAAGTGTGCATATTCAGTGGATTCATCCAGATCTCTTTGCAACGATACTCTCTTTTACAGGGCATCCTACACCACTACTCTCAGATTTTAAAAAGTTTGCAAACAGTGCAAGTGTTGGTCTGCTTTTTATCTATTTGGATCAAAAAGTTTATACGTTAGATAGTAAGAGTTTTGTAATTTTAAATATTACCGATACGCCTTTAGTTGCAAAGAAAAAGCAAAAACCGTTCTATACACGTGTAGAGAAAATTGATGCAAACTGGTGGGGTGAAGGAAGTAGTGAGATGGAGCAGTATGCGCCGCATTATTATGAACTTTTAGTACAAAACAACACAAAAAATAGAGCACTCTATAAGATAGTTAAAAGCCATAAAGCGCTGCATAATTTACTTGATGAATTTAAGATAGGAAAATAGTATGATAGATCCAAAATATATAGAGTATTTTACAAAAATTGTCGGAGAGGAAAATATCTACTCTGACAAAGCACATCTTATTGCATACTCCTATGATGCTACGCGTGAGCATTTTGAACCCGATGCTGTCATTTTTCCACGCAATGAAGAGGATATCAGTGCAATTTTAAAGTACTGTAACGAGCATAAAATAGTCATTGTACCTCGTGGTGCGGGGAGCGGTTTTACCGGTGGAGCGCTGCCGAGTTCCGGCGGAATTGTGCTTGCGATGGAAAAACATATGAATAAGATCTTAGAGATCGATATGAAAAATATGGTTGCTATCGTGCAGCCGGGGGTGGTCAATATGGATCTGCAGCGAGCCGTGGAGGAAGTTGGACTCTTCTACCCGCCTGATCCTGCATCTCAAGACTACTCTACCATAGGCGGCAATGTGAGTGAAAATGCCGGTGGTATGCGTGCTGCAAAATACGGCATAACAAGAGATTATGTTATGGCAACGCGTGCGGTACTGCCAAACGGTGATGTCATTAAAGCCGGAAAGCGTACTATTAAAGATGTTGCAGGGTACAATATCAGCGGCATACTCATTGCCTCAGAGGGGACACTGGCCGTTCTTACAGAGATAACGCTCAAACTCATTCCAAAACCGAAGATGACAAAAACAGCGATGGGAATTTTTCCAACGGTAAAAGATGCTATGGAGGCAGTTTATAAAACAATGGCAAGCGGGATCACTCCTGTTGCGATGGAGTTTTTGGATAACTTAACCATTCGTGCGGTTGAGCAGACTTTTCATAAGGGTTTGCCTGTTGATGCAGGGGCGCTTTTGGTAACGGATGTTGATGGAAATTTAGAAGATGATTTAAACTTTCAACTTGATCAGATTGAGAAAGTTTTTAAAGAGAACGGTTGTTCAGAGTTTCGCCGTGCAAAAGATGAGAAAGAGGCAGCCGATATCTGGTTTGCACGACGTAATGCCTCTCCTGCACTCTCGGTTTACGGCAGCAAAAAACTCAATGAAGATGTAACAGTACCGCGTGCGGTACTGCCGGAGCTCTTAGAGAAGTTTTATGCCATAGCTGAAAAATACAGTGTCAATATTCCATGTTTTGGGCATACGGGCGATGGCAATGTCCATACCAATGTTATGGTTGACGGTAGTGACCCAGAACAGGTGAAAATCGCCTATAAAGCCATAGAAGAGGTCTTTCAGGCAACGGTTGATCTTGGCGGAACGCTCTCAGGAGAGCATGGCATAGGCTTAGCAAAAGCACCATATATGAAAATGGCATTTTCTGATGCCGAGATGGCACTCTTTAAGTCCATAAAAAAAGCTTTTGATCCAAACAATATCTTAAACCCTGCCAAAATGGGATTGGATTAAAAAGTGTATAAACTTGCACATAAAATGTATAAACAAAGCAGAGAGTTTATTTCTGCTTTTGTAGATAAAGAGCTGACACTTTTTGCTGCAAGTTTGAGTTTTTACACAATCTTTACTATCATTCCTTTGTTGCTTATTGTTTTAACACTTTTGACTTCGATGCCGAGTTTTTCAAATTATTATGAGAAGATTAAAGGCTTTATATTTTCAAATCTGATGCCGGTACAGTCTGAGCTTATTATGCATAATATTGACGGTTTTGTGGCAAACTCTGCAAAAGTGGGTGCTTTTGGGCTTTTGATGATTCTTATTGCTTCTTTGCTTTTTTTTAAAAATTTTGAATACATTGCCAACAAGATCTTTCACGCAAAGAGCAGGACACTTTGGGAGAGTATAACAACTTATTGGACAATGCTCACACTCACGCCGATTGCGCTTGGAATCTCTTTTTATATCACAGGTTATATTGCAACACTGATGGCTTCAAACAGTTGGACATCGGGGTTTGATATTTTACCGCTTGTGCCCTATCTTATCATCTGGGGACTTTTCTTTTTGATATTTCAGATAGGACCAAATGCAAAGATCAATCCAAAAGCTTCAGCGATTAGCTCCTTTTTAATTGCCATTATCTTTAGTGCAAGTAAAAATGCTTTTATCTACTATGTCTTTTTAAATAAATCCTACTCTACGATGTATGGCTCTTTTGCGATTGTTATGTTTTTGTTTTTGTGGATATATGTCTCTTGGATTATCTTTATTTATGGGCTTAAACTATGCTATATAATAGATGGCATATATAAAAATAGAGAGCGTGTAGAAGATCAGCAAGAGTAAGGCTTGTTTTTTAAAAATTGCTAGAAAAGAGAGTAGTATCTCAATGTATAAAAATCCCATAGGCAGCGCTACAGTGGCTGCGTGAGGGTTAAAATCCATTAGTGTAAGCAACGGCGCATCAAACAGGCCTCCAAATCCAACAACATGAAGAAAAATACTCAGCGGATAGAAAAGCATAAAGAGGGATGTCAAGAGAATTGAGAGTGGATGATAGAGGCTGAAGTTGCCAAAGATAGCTAAAGAGTAAGGCAGCATCATTACATAGACCCAAAAAGGCAGTAGAAGAAACTGCCACAGCTTGCTTTTGTCTTGAAAGTGGATTAAAAAGAGCAGGATGTAAAAAGTACCGCTGAGACTTAAAAAAAGTCCGATGCTGAAAATAAGCCTTGGAAACAGCGCGATAATAAGCAGCACACTGAGCAGTAGTGTCTGCATTGAGATAATTTTAATACCCCTGTCATAGAGATAAAAGCCAACAACAAGCATCACAAAAGCGCGCAGCAAAGAGGGCGGTGTGGCAATAAAGATCATATAGGCAAATAAAATAAGAGCGATAATAAAAAAAGTGTCACGTGTGGCGCTTCTATAGGGAAAATAGTTGCTTTGGAGATATTTGTAAGGGTACTTTATGAGAAAAAAGAGCAAAGCTGAGAGCACACCAAGATGAAATCCGCTAATGGCGACAAGATGCGAAATACCGAGATTTGAAAATATCTTTTGCAACGCATAAGGGAGTGGTTTTGCAAGGAAAAGGGCATCATAGAGCTGCTGTATCTTTTTAGATTTGTGCTGCGCGTTAATAAAAGCAATAATTTTACTCTCTAAACCCTCTTTTTTTGAGATGTTTGCAATTTTACTAAAAGCAAAAAATCCTTTGAGGTATTGCCAAAAAGTGATCTTTCCTGCCCAGACTTCAAGCTCTACATTTTTTCCTTTGTAATTTGGCACTTTTTTTGATGCTATGGTGTAGAAGGTAAAGCCATCATCACTTTTTAGTTTCAATACTTGATAGCTTTTGATTTTTCCTTTTTTTGTCGTTTTTGTTTTTGTGTACTGTTTGAGTACCTTAGCGTGAACAATTTGAGAGTCAAATTTTGTGAGTTGATGGTAGTTGTAGTATTCATAGCCAAGAGAGAGTGACAAAAGAGTAAAAAAGAGTGCAAAAAGAGCAAAAAAATCTCTTTTTCTCTTTAGCAGTTCGACTCTCTCTAGGGCTTGCATTAGATAGGCGGCATCTCAACTTGTGGGATATCAACCTGCGCTGATTTTGTATCTACATTCTCATAGACGGTCTCAACAGCACTTGCATAACTTGGTGCATCGACAAAACGTGTAAGTTTTTTCTGAAAGAGCAGTTTTACATGCCCTGTTGGACCGTTACGCTGTTTACCAATGATGATCTCGGCTTCCTCTTCCTCTTTTTCAACATAGGTTGAGGTAAACTCTTTGCCCTCGGCTTTTGCAGCCTTTTCACGCTCTTTTTCCTCTTTGTAGAGGTAGACATCATCACGATAGACAAAGAGAATAATGTCGGCATCCTGTTCGATTGAGCCTGATTCACGGATATCGCTGAGCATCGGGCGCTTGTCATTTCTGCTCTCAAGCCCACGGTTAAGCTGTGAGAGGGCAACTATAGGCATCTCAAGCTCACGTGCAAGCATCTTAAGCCCGCGTGAGATATCTGAAACCTGCAGGTGACGATCCTGATTGCCAATCCCTGACATGATCTGCAGGTAGTCAATAACGGCTATCTCAATTTCGGGATGTTGGTTTTTAAGCTTTCTGAGTTTAGAACGGAGTTGATTGATATTAACACTTCCTTGATCATCCACAAAGAGTTTTGCCGAGTTCATTTTGTCAATCGCTCCATTGAGTGAACTCCACTGCTCATCACTCATATCGCCTACACGCAGTTTTTGCAGTGGAATAGAGGTCTGAATAGAGAGCAGACGCAGCATCAACTGCTCAGCAGGCATCTCAAGTGAGAAAAAAGCAACACCTTTTCCCTGTAAGATGAGGTTATTGACGGTGTTTAAAATAAAAGAGGTGTTGTGTGTAACAGTCATATCTTCAAGCAAAAAGAGATGATTGCCATCGATTGTAAAGCCGTAATAGTCATCAACTTTATCATACTCTACCTGTATGCCGGTATGTAAAACATCCCGTTTTGCTTTAAGAGGACGGGCCTGTTTTCTCTCTATTTTTGTTGGAATTGCATCTAAATTTCCAACAATTCGCAAGCGATAGACATCACACTCATAATTGATACTTTTAATACGTGCTTTTTTTGTTTTGAATGAAACTCGAAATCCAAGAGAATCTGCTAAAAACTTAATCTGTTGTGCTAATTTTTTATCTTTTTGTACTATTTCAAATACATTGAACTTTTTGTCGTAATATCCGTCACTGTCAATAATTCCCGCAAGAAGTTCAAGCCTGTTTGTACGTGAGTTTTGAATGTAGTGGTGAGGAATATGTTTGTTATTTAAAACACCGAGTCGTCTGAGCCTTGTTTGTAGAGAGTTGTCCTCTTTGTAATAGCCGCCACGCTGCCCAGAGGTAATGCTGTACATTGGACATTTCTTTTTATTTTTATGCCCTTTTGTTACTTGAAGCTCTAAAGAGGCTGCATATTCATTTAAGTACGCTACAACCTCTTTATCTTGTGTTGCGATTGCGACATTGGAGCTTGAACCGTCTCCTAGCCATAAACCAAGAAAATAGGGTGCAATTTCAAGATGCTGCTCTAAAAACTCTATACCGACTTTGTACCCTTTGTAGTTAGAGTGAAATTTTTTACTTTTTTTGTTGTACTCTTTGATTGAAATATTTAAAACATCTCCATGCTTATGCTTGCTTTCATTGCGTGAGCGTTTCAGTGAGAGGATATGACTCTCGTTGACACGGTAGTCTATACCTTTATTTTGGCGAACCCAGTACATTTTTTCGCGTCCTCGCGCTAAAGAGAGCACATTGCGAGGTGTAGAGTCATCGCCCATAAGCTGATCACCGACCTCTATATCTTCGACATTTTTTAGTGTTCCATCAAACATTACGACTTTTGTGCCACGTCCTAAACATTTCCCCATAGCCGGCCGAGCGGCGATGATGACGAGGTCACCTTTTCCAAAACCGGTTGTCATTTTGTTGAGCTCTTTAAAACCAGTGTCAACACCTACAAGTACGGAGTTGCCTCTGGCTTTCATCTCTTTGATATACTCCATCGTATCGAAGGTCATTTTTGGGGAGTCTTTGAAGTCGCTTGTCTGATTTTCCTGTGTTATCTCATAGAGCTTTTTCTCAACGATGTCAACAACTTCTGCAGAGGGAAGCTCCTCTTCGACGGTTACGCGTTTTATCTCTGTAGTGAGTGTCAGCAGATGGCGTTTGAGTGATTTGTCTTTAATCTCATCAACGTATGCTTTTGTGTTTGAGATTGGGTTGGCAGCGAGAATCTCAAGCATAACCTGCTCATCAAATTTTTTGGCTTTTATAAGCTCTTTTTTGATGAACTCCTCATCTATTGGCTGATCTTTTTGCAACAATGTGAGCATGGCAGCAAAGATATCCTGATGTGCAGGCAGATAGAAATCATCTTTTTTTAAAATAACGCTTAGATCATCGAACTGGCTTGGCTCAAAGATGATAGAGCTTAAAATACTGCGCTCAAAGGCTAGATTGTAGAGATTATCCTGCACTATTCACTCTCCTTTGCCATCTTTTCAACTTCAAAAACAAATTTGTCAACGAGCTCTTTTTCATCGAGATTGGCAACCACTTCGCCTTTGACCATAATAAGCCCTTTGCCTTTGCCATAGGCTATGGCGACATCTGCGTGAGCCGCTTCGCCGATGGCATTGACGACACAGCCCATAACAGAGACATTGAGCGGTGTTTTGATGTGTTTTGTGCGTCGTTCTATCTCGGCAACTGCAGTAACTAAATCAGCTTCAATACGTCCACAGGTCGGACAGGAGATAATGTTAAGACCATCTGGCATGGCTCCGCTGTCTTTAAGAATTGCACGCCCGACATTTATCTCCTCTTCAAGTTCTCCTGTAATGCTTACGCGCATTGTATCGCCAATGCCCTCAAGCAGCAGTGTTCCTAATCCTATGGCACTTTTTACTGTTGCGTGAAAGATAGTACCGGCTTCTGTTACACCGAGATGAAAAGGGTAGTTGTTCTTTGGACGCAGCATTCTATACGCTGCTACCGTTCTTTGCACATCACTTGCTTTGAGGGAGATTTTAATGTCATCAAAACCTAAATCTTCAAGATATTTGATATTGTACTCCGCTGAGGCTACCATTGCTTCGGGTGTTGGACCATATTTGTTATCAAACTCTTTTTCTAGGCTTCCTGCATTGACACCGATGCGAATAGGAAGATTTCGCTCTTTGCAGGCTTTTACTATCTCTTTTATTTTTGTCTTATCGCTGATATTTCCCGGATTAAAACGGATGCAGTCTACCGACTCTGCAGCGATGAGTGCGAGTTTATAGTTGAAGTGAATGTCCGCGACAAGCGGCAGAGTAATCTGCTCTTTTATGGATTTGAGTGCGAGTGCATCTTGCATATCTGGCACGGCAACACGAACAATATCAGCTCCTGCAAAGTGCAGGCGTTTTATCTGCTCGACAGTTGCGGCAACATCGTGAGTATTTGAGTAGGTCATTGACTGTACTGAGATGGGTGCATCACCACCGACAGCCACATCACCGACATATATTTTTTTAGTTGGGTATCTTTGTATCATGAAGTGATTTTATCTTTTTTTTAATGAAGAAGTGCTTTAAATAATATAATCTTCATAGACGACTGTATTTGCAAGTTTGTGTTCGATTGCATATTGGAGCTTGTCTATTAAGATATTTGCCATCTCTAAAGTGTTGTTTGGAAATTCACTTGAGTGAGCTGTACTGAGAAAAAAGTTATTTTCATAATCTAGTTCTCTGAGTAGTGTATTGAGATTTTCAGCTGCTTTTATATAAGTATGGTCTGTTGTATCATCAAAAGCGATACAAATTAGATGGTCATTGAGAATAATGGGTGTATCTGTAAAGCGTAATTTTTTTTGTAATGAAGAGAGTGTTAGTGCATTTGCCTTTACTGAATAGACTGCAACAAGAGAGAAGTGAATATTGTATCGCTTCTCTCGGTAAAGAAACTGAGAAATATTATTATTTATAAGTTCATAAAACAGATGTTTATTTGTATTGATTAATTTTGCTATTTCTATCATTCAAAAATTGTATCTAATTAAAACTTAAAGTCCAAATTTGTATAGACATAACGTCCCGGTTCATTCATTAGCATTACATCACCGCCACCACTTACTAGTGTTAAGTCTGCATATGTGTTACTCTGTGCATAGCTAACATCAAATATATTGTTCACACCAACTGTTAGGTCGAATTTTTTGTTCACTGCATGTTTTACTTTTGCATTTACAACTGCCCAGCCTGCAAGAACTTGTTCTCCGTTGTCATCATCTACTTTATTCCATCTTTTGCTCATAACGGTCTCAAGTGTTGCCAAAGAGTTGTTTGCATACTCATAGTTTAGTGCAATATTGCCGCGTAGTGGTGCCATGTCAGCAAGGTTTGTATTTGTTTGTCCTGCAAGTGCTTTGTCTTTTTTACCGCGTTTGTAAGAAGCACCCATATCTACAGTCATATCGTCATTCACATAATAAGAACCACTCACTTCTCCTCCGTAGATTGTTGCATCTATATTTTCATAATTGTGTTGCGGAACTCCTTTATGATAATAGATATAGTCTTTGAGTTTTGAGTAAAAAGTTTTTATTTTGAAGCTGAAATTGTCATTATCTGTTTTATATCCTAAATCAATTTCTTGATTTCTAACATCTTTTAACCTATTGCTACCGACCTCATTTCCCATAGGTGCTACAAAATAGAGCTCTTTTGCATCAGGAACACGATATGCCTGACCCATTCCAAAAAAGAGTTTATTATCTTTATTGAAGTTGTATGTAGTTAAAAGATTTGCACCGATAGAGTGGTAATTATTATTTTGATTTGCATCGTTTGTTATGGAAGTGTCATCAACTCTTGCACCTACAGAGAGATTGAGTGAACCATATGCTTTGGAGAGTTTTGCAAAAAGTGCTGCATTTTTTGTGAGAGCATTATCTATACTTTTTCTTCCCTTGCCTCCTGGAAGAAAAAACTCATTATGATTTTTTTCATAATGACCATCCCACTTACGGTTACTGCCATCAAGTCCAATAAGAAGGATGTAGCTGTTAATATTAAATTTGTTTTTGAGTTTTATGCCATCGAGATTTGTGTGTAACCAGTTTGTCATAATTGGTTTTACTCCAAAAGATGCCATTCTATAGCTGTTATCCATAGGATGATCGACATCTGAGTGGTAGTACTCTAAGTTTATATTTTTATACGAATCACTGATATTATCAATATTGTAAGCAATACTGTAGATATTTGAATTATCATAAATAGCATCCATTTTAGAGTTGCCATAGAGCACATTGTCACTTCTGTTTGCAGTGACACTTAAACGTAACTCTTGATTTTTTGCTGTTGTAATGAAAGCTTTTGCCATAGCACTTTTTTTGGTATATGCTGGCATATTATAGTAAGTAGGTTGAAATTTTGCTCCGGCAGCTGCAGGATTTTTAGCTACATATTTGTCAATTTGTTGTGCAATAGAGTCACCATTCCCATCATGGTATTGATCAGAAGATTCAGTAGATACTGCTGCTATGACTCGTATGAAATCATTTCCACCGCTTGCGGATGCACCAAATTTTTTGTAGTTCCATGCACCAAATCCGAGGTTGATTTGCGCTTTGAAATCTTTTGTCGGTTTTTTTGTTTTGATTTTGAGTCCACCGCTGAGGTTCCCGTAAGTTGTAACATCATAAGGACCTTCAATTACTTGGATGGAATTGATTTGGTTAGCCAAAATATGTGAAATGGGAGGATCCATTCTGTTTGGACATGCACCATAAATTTTTGTACCATCCACTTCTACAGAGATATTGTCTTTTTTTTGTCCACGGATAAAAACATCATTGGCGATGCCGCTTCTGCGTGACATGTCGATGCTTGGAACAGAAGAGCTAAGTGCCGCTGCAACATCGGCAGAGGTCTGTGCATTTTGTGCAACTTCCGTAATAACTGTAGATTGTACATCAATTGGAGCGAGTTCTATATCTGTCGCATGCAGTGATGCGATAGCTAAGAGTGAAAGTGTGATGCTTTTTTTCATTGTTTCCCTTTTTCTTTTTAAAATCTTAAAGTTTTGATGTAAAATAATAGTTTAACAAGTGTTACAAAAGTGTTAACAAAGAGAATTATTTTGCTAAAATTGCATTATGAGTAAATTTGAAAAAATAAAAAAGATGATTTTAATAGCCCTGGGTTTTGCAATGGCGACATATTTAATTATGAGTGCTATGGCAATTTTGAATCAAAAATCAGCAAGTGAGAGTAACACCACTAGCGAAGTGCATGCTCACGCAGTGGAGTGAGCCGTGTTGACGGATAAGAACGGAGCAGTCGATGCCGATGACCTTGCGTGAGGGAAATGTTTGTGCAAAAATTTCAAGTGCTGTTGTATCTTGGGGGACATTGTAGGTTGGCACAAGCACTGCACCATTGACAAAAAGAAAGTTTGCATAGGTAGCAGGGAGTCTCTCTTCTTCATAATAGATTGCATCGGGAAAGGGGAGTGCAATGAGTTGCAAATCATTTTCTTTTGCAATCATTTGCAGCTCTTCTTCCATTCGTTTGAGTTCAAAAAAGTGCTCATCAGTTTCATTTTCAGACGCTACATACATGATGGTTTTTTCATCGATGAAGCGCGCAAGGGTGTCAATATGGGAGTCGGTATCATCCCCTGCAAGGTAGCCGTGATTGAGGTAGAGGATATGCTCGGCTGCTAGGTACTCTTTAAGTTTTTTGGTAATTGTAATTGCGTTTAGTTGTGGATTACGATTTGGATTGAGCATGCATGCTGTTGTTGTCAGCACCATCCCTTTGCCGTTGCTCTCTATTGCGCCGCCTTCTAAAACAAAATCATAGCTTTGCATCTCATTTGCATAGCATTTCGTAATTGCACTTGTCATGGCATTGTCTTTTTTTGCTGCAAATTTTCCGCCCCAGGCATTAAAAGTAAAATCGAGTAGTTTTGTTTTATCCTCTTTGCTCACGCAGAGTGCAGAACAGTCTCTTGCCCAAGTATCATCACTTGTATACTCCACAAAAAAGAGGTTTGTAAAATCGTTAAAATGCTCTTTGACTGCTGGGACATCATTGCAGATGACAAAACACTTTTGAAATTTTGCAATAGTTGTGATGATATCTATAAAACATACTTCTGCCTCACGCAGATACTCAACCCAATCTGTTGCTGCGTGAGGAAAGATAATCTGGGTAAAACTTTGTTTCTCAAACTCTGCAATTAAACGGCGCATCTGATATAATTCCTTTATGGCTTACATAACTTTAAATAAAAAACATTTTTTTAACAACTTAGATATTATTGCAAAACTCTGCAAAGATAAAGATAAAATTGCTCTTGTGCTAAAAGATAATGCCTATGGTCACGGCTTGCGTGAGATAGCCGTAATGGCGCAGGAGTACGGCATAAGCAAGGCGGTT
>FPHK01000133.1_pt1 | contig 38955 bp, 38 predicted proteins | sample 1057251 | NCBI WGS metagenome assembly FPHK01 (sample SAMEA4473311, study PRJEB15554) | hydrothermal vent metagenome | biome: marine basaltic hydrothermal vent biome; feature: marine hydrothermal vent; material: water | place: Pacific Ocean | collected 2011-06-14/2011-07-23 | depth 1155 m
CATTGACATCAAATAAAAAGAGGTCAAAATGTTCTCTAAAAGTAGCATCAAGTGCCTTTTGCCCATCATCTACATGCGTGATGGCAAATGCTTCACTCTCTAACAGTTCTATTAATGTTTCAGATAAAATTGCATCATCTTCTAAAAGGAGTATTTTTAACATAGTGAGATTGTACTTAAATCTCTGTTAGCGTAATGTTAATATCTCTTTTGTGTTATACTATTATTTCTAAAAGAGAAGGTAATATATGATACTAGCATCAGGCTTATTTTTAGTTACACTTATTTTTGTTATTTGGCAACCAAAAGGTCTGCAAATTGGCACGACTGCTGTTGTTGGGGCTGTGTCGGCACTTCTTTTGGGAGTTGTGAGTTTTGAAGATGTCATTACTGTGACAAGTATTGTTTGGGATGCGACTTTGGCGTTTATTGGCATTATTATTCTCTCTATGACACTTGATGAGATAGGCTTTTTTGAGTGGACGGCTATAAAGATGGCGAAGCTCAGTGGTGGAAGTGGTAATAAAATGTTTGTTTATATTTTACTCCTTGGTGCATTTGTGTCTGCCTTTTTTGCAAATGATGGAGCGGCACTTATTCTTACGCCAATTCTTTTGGCAAAGATGAAATACCTGAAGATGAAACCACTACCTATTTTTGCCTTTTTAATGGCAGGTGGGTTTATAGGAGATAGTGCTTCAAATCCTTTGGTTATCTCAAATCTTACCAACATTGTAACAGCAGACTATTTTCATATCGGTTTTTTTGAGTATGCAAAAAATATGTTTTTACCAAATCTTTTAAGCATTATAGCTTCCGTCGCTGTTTTATGGTTCTATTTTAGAAAAGATATTCCTCTCAAAGTAGATATATCTTTACTTCCTGAAGCTAAATCAGTCATTAAAAATCATACAATGTTCAAACTCAGCTGGTTCTTTTTGGCACTTTTGATGGTGGGCTATTTTGTGGGAGATTATTACCATTTACCCATTTCTCTCTTTGCACTTGGCGGGGCTTTGCTCTTTTTGGCGATTGCAAATTATTATAAAGCTGTAAAGCCGATGATGACTCTAAAAAGGGCTCCTTGGCAGATTGTTTGGTTTAGTATTGGACTCTATATCGTTGTTTATGGACTCAAAAATGCAGGGCTTACCAATGAGGTGGCACTCTGGATAGCATCATTACAACAGAAAGGCGAAGCAGTTGCTATAATTGGGACTGGATTTCTCTCTGCGTTTATGAGTTCCATCGCAAATAATTTACCAACGATTATGATTATGGATATAGCTATCGACCATGTTGGCTATGTGGGAAATGAAGCGCTTGCCTATGCAAATATACTAGGCTCAAACCTTGGACCAAAAATGACCCCTATTGGCTCTCTTGCGACGCTTTTATGGCTCCATGTGCTTGCACAAAAAGGGGTAAAAATTGGTTGGGGTGAGTATATGAAAGTAGGATTAATAATTACTCCTCCTATACTCTTTATTGCTCTTTTAGGACTTTTATAGAAAAAACTTTTTACGAAACTCAATTTCTGGCAGCCCGGCAGTAATTAACCGCCAAGTGCTTTTTTTACATTATCATCAGCCATAGATATATTCCATACCGGCTCCCAAACTACTTCTATATCTACATCTTTAACATTTGGCAGTTTTTCTACCGCTTCTTTTACCCATTGTAAAATCATTTGGTGTAGAGGGCATGCTCTTGTAGAGAGTGTCATAGTAACTTTTACATTCCCCTCATCATCACTGCTAGCATCATAAATAAGCCCCATCTCTACGAGATTAAAACCGACTTCTGGATCTGTTACTGTTGAAATAGCTTGAAACAGTTCATCTTTTGTGTACATACTCATCTTTTTTATCCTTTATTTAAAATTTATCATATAGAGCATACTTCTTACAAAAGCAAGTCCACCAAAAAATAAAAATGATGCACCTCCATGTAATAGCATTTCACTCTTTGTTAAAATAGCAAGTGTCACCAACACTACACCTATACTAGAAAATATAAACTGTGCCTGTGAACTTTTATACGGCACCATATCTGCAAGCATTGGAATTTTTTGTTTTCCTACAAGCGGAGAAAACCTCTCAAACCAGACTAAAAACGGAATAATTTTATAGATATGCCCTGTAATCAAAAATCCAAAAAATCCAAAAAACATAACCCATGCAGATGCCAATAAAAGCACCTCTTTATGAAATGCAAAATAGAGCAGAGCCAAAAATGCAGCCACAAGCATTGCTATATATGCAAACATCATAGATATTGCATAAATATCATTCTCTTTTCTTGGACGTGTTTTATAGATAATATAGATAATATAAAAATAAAAAGGCACGGCAAGAAAAGATAAAAAATAACCCAGATACTCTAAAAATCCTATATTAAAAAGAGCAGAAAGTATAACACTTACAACACCTACACTCATCAAAGTGATCGATATTCTCAATGGCATCAATGAAAAACTGTGTGAGAGTGTAAACATAGGTACTAAAACGATAGAGAGCCCCATAATCGTAATGCTAATATAACCACCGATTACAGAATAGACATGTGCACGCAGCAGTTGTGAAATATCTAAAGAGATTGTTCCGGCATATGCAAGTGCAATTAAGAGTCCGAAAATAATTCCTAAAAATAGGAAGGTATTTGAAATAAGTACACTACTCATAACCAAATTGAGTTTCTCTACCTTTTTGATTGTTAAGAAAATTTCACCGACAAAAATCATCATACTTATAAGCACAATCATCCCGCCATAAGGCAACAGAGCCGGTGAATATAAAAACCCGCCTACCATCAACAATGTACCAATGAGTAAAAGCGGCCAAATTGCATAAAAAAGTTCTACACCGAAATGCCCTACTTCAAGGACAACAGGTACAAGCTGAGCCATAGCCCCAAAAATAGTCATCATTACAAAACCCAATAAAAACAGGTGTGTAAAACTAATAACAGCAGGAGATGTAAAGAGTAAATCTTGTGCATTAAATAAGAAAACAGCTAATGTTGCTAAAACATAAAAGAAACCCCCAATAATGAAAAAGGGGGCTATAAGTTTAAATGGAGGTGCAAAATCTTGCGAAATGCTATTCATTTTATTTAACTATCCTTCACAAGAAGTTTGTGCTAAATCTGACTCTGAAGCTGCATCAGGGTTATATGAAAAAACCACTTTTACAAGTCCATCAGGTAAATCTTCGACGTTATAGTGAACATCATCTTCAAGTTTAGCAAATAATCCGCCCGGTGCTTTATGATTGATCATCACTAGAGTATCATTTGTACCTTTAATAACTTTTAATCCGCTCATAGCATTTACCATCGGATGAGGAGGTCCCTCTTTTGATGTATCGAAGTAGTATGTACTTTGCCCATCTTTTGCTAATTTGTAAAAATCGACAGTAGCACCGTCAACAACTATTTTTTCTGCTTCATTTGGAATATATGACATTATTAATCCTTTTATAAAATATTATGTGATTGTAATCAAGAAAAGTAACTAAAGAGTTGACGAATATCAATAAAGATAACAAATATCATTCAAAAAGTATTAATAATGCTTCTTTATTTTTAATACAATAAGAACTTCCCTCTTTTTCAATGAAACCAAGTTTCGCAAATTTTTTAAAAACACGAGAGAGCGTCTCTGGTGTCATATGAAGATATTGAGCTAATTGATTATGTTTCATTTGTAGTGCTTCTTCATTTTCGCAAATATATTTTGCCACACGTGCAGTTGAGTCAAGGACAATATTAAGTGCTATGACATCTTCTAGATATTTTATTTTCTGCGTAAGTGATTTGAAAAAGCTAAATGTAACATCTGGGTTAGATAAAATTTTTTCTCTAAATTTTATAAAATCTATCTCAATAACACTGCCATCTGTCTCAAAAGCAGCTGAAGCGGGATAAGGGACACCTTCAAAAACAGCCATCTCCGCAACAAGAGACTTAGGAGTAAAACGATGCAGTACTATTTCATTATTTTTAGGATCAGTTTTATAAACTTTTAAAATACCATCTGTTAACAAAGTTAAAAAACGAGATTCATCTTTTTCAAAAAAAAGCACCTCCCCTTTTAGAAATTTTCTCTTGCGTGAGATAGTTGCAAGCTGTTCAAGCTCCTCTGTTGAAAGATTTTCAAAAAAAGTAATATCCCGTAATTCATCAATACTCTGCATTATCTCACCTGTCCATTCCCATAGATTTTATATTTATAAGTTGTTAAGCCTTCGATTCCCATGGGTCCTCTTGCATGCAATTTATTTGTAGATATGCCAACCTCTGCACCAAAACCAAATGCGCCGCCATCCGTAAAACGAGTAGAAGCATTGACATAGAGTGCCGCTGCATCAATATTATTTAAAAACTCCTCTGCTGTGGCTATATTTTGTGTAATAATCGCCTCAGAATGCCCAGAACCAAAACGTGCAATATGTTCTATCGCACCCTCCACACCTTCGACAACTTTAATATTTAAGATATTTGCCAAATACTCTGTATCAAAATCCGCATCACTTGCGTGAGCTACCGTAATGATCTCTTGTGTCTGCGCACACCCCTTTAAATCTGTATGTGCCGCATCAAAGGCCTCTTTTAGTTGAGGCAGTGCCTCTTTGGCTATAGTTTTATCTACAAGCAGTGTCTCCATGGCATTACAGACACCCGGACGCTGTACTTTTGCATTGATGGCAATTTTAATCGCATCTTCCATATTTGCATCTTTATCAATGTAGGTATGGCACTGTCCTTTATCATGTTTGACTACACTTACCGTTGCATTTTGACTTACATATTTTATAAGCCCTTCCCCGCCCCGTGGAATAATCAGATCAACATACTTATCCATTTTAATCAGCTTGGCAACACCCTCACGCGAAGAGTCAGGAATAAGTGAAATTAACTCCTTTGGCAGACCGTTTTTCTCTAAGGTTGCTTGTAAGACTTCTGCAATTGCACGATTGGAATTTTCAGCCTCTTTACCGCCTTTGAGCACACAGACATTGGAACTTTTAAAACAGAGTGCCGCTGTATCACTTGTAACATTTGGACGTGATTCATAAATAATCCCAATCACACCAATGGGAATAGAGACTTTTTCAATTTTTAAATCATCTTCAGTAACCCAACCATCAAGCACCCTTCCTACCGGATCTTTGAGTCCCGCTATCTCTTCAATAGCAACAGCCATCGCATCAATACGCTTTTCATCTAAAAAGAGTCTATCCATAAGTGCCGATGAGAGATTATTTTTTTCTCCATCTGCCATATCTTTGGCATTAGCTTCAAGTAGTTGCATTGTATTTGCACGCAGTGCTGCTGCCATTGCTTTAAGAATGCTATTTTTCTGTGCGCCACTGAGTCTATTTAATACTCTTGCTGCATTTTTTGCTTGTTGCAAAAACTCTTCCATAAACAATTCCTCTTTTTTTGTTATAATATTACCACAAAACATTTAGGAATCTTATGAAAACTATAACTTTTATCGGAAATGGAAATATGGCACTCAGTATTGCCAAAGGTCTCAAGGAACAATACACCATTGAAGTTGTTGGAAGAAACCAACAAAAACTAGATGCTTTTGAAGCTAAAATAGGCATGACAATCAAAAAAGCGATCTTAGATAATTTTGATATTTCAGATAAAACTGTAATGCTGTGTGTAAAACCTGCCAATGTAGAAGAGGTAGCTCAAAAACTCCAAGGCCAAGCAGCGGTGCTTTACTCTGTTCTCGCCGGTACAAAGCTTGAAAAACTTCGTACAAATTTCAAAGCAGAGTCTTATGTACGCGCTATGCCAAATCTTGCAGCTTCCGTTGGAGCATCTATGACTACACTCACAGGTGACACAGCATATAAAGAAGAAGCAAAGAAACTCTTTTTGGCCATTGGCACTGCACACTGGCTTGACAGTGAAAAAGAGATAGATATAGCAACAGCGCTTGCAGGAAGTGGTCCGGCTTATCTTGCACTTATAGCTGAAGCACTTACTGATGGAGCTGTAAAACAAGGCTTAAAACGTGAAGATGCACTTGTCATTATGCGTGGACTCTTTGATGGTTTTGGACAACTCATACAAAATGAGCACCCTGCACTATTAAAAGATGGCGTTATGAGCCCAGGAGGCACAACAGCTGCCGGCTATGGGGCACTTGAAGATGGGAATGTTAGAAGTGCATGTATCAATGCAATTGAAAAAGCCTATAAAAAAGCAACTGAACTCTAAATATTGAAGCTTTTTATTATAAAAACTTCAATATCTCTTTTTCAATATCTTCTTTCTCAATAATAGTTTTTTGTACTATTTCTTTTGTAAAAAGTTCATTTATCATCGAAGGAATCGGAAGATTTGCCACTTTTGCAATAGACTGCAGGGCATCAATATCTTTTGTATCTAGTTCCCCTGTTAGTGCATTAGCAATTACCGGAGAAAATTTTGTCCACTCTGCTGTTGAGTAAACAATGCTTTTGATCTCAGGATTTGAGCATGTTTCATAAGACTTCATACATGTAGCAGTATGTGGATCCATGAGATAATTATACTTTTCAAAAATATTTTTAATATACTTTTTGCCCTCTTCACCCGTACAGTAATCAGCATCAAAACATTCACGCAGACGACTTAATTCATCCTCACACAACTCATAGAAATTTTTCTCTTCAAGATCCATCATAAGTTCTTTTGTTCGTTCAGCACCGAAAAGATCAAAGAGCACTCGCTCAACATTAGAAGATTTTAAAATATCCATAGCTGGAGAAGTTGTACTTACAACTTCACACTCTCGTAAGTCATATTTTCCATCACAAATGAGGCGTGTAAGTACATTATTCTCATTTGAAGAAATAATGATTTTCTCAACAGGCAGTCCCATTTTCCATGCATAGTATCCGCCAAGCGCATTCCCAAAATTTCCAGAAGGAACATTAAGATAAACTTTTTCACCCATTGCAATCGCATTTTGACGCACAAGTTCCAAATATGAATGAATATGATAGATAATCTGAAAAATAATACGTCCAAAATTAACAGAGTTTGCAGCTGAGAGCTTTGTCTCTTTCTCTTGCAATGCTTTTTTAAATGTTTCACTAGCCAAAAGACGTTTAAGTGCACTTTGAGCATCATCAAAAACACCATTAATGCCTATAACTTTTAAATTTGGTGCATCTTCGGTTACCATCTGCAGACGCTGCACATCACTTGTACCGCCGTTAGGATAAAGACATGCTACTTTTACATTTGCACGATTTTTAAAAGTCTCTAAAGCTGCAGGGCCGGTATCACCGCTTGTAGCTGCTAAAATAAGATAATTTTCATTGCGTCTCTGTGCTATTGATGAGAGCACAATACCAAAAGGCTGCAGTGCCATATCTTTAAAAGCACGTGTCGGGCCATGATAGAGTTCACTTACATATAAATTTTCTTTAACCTTTACAACAGGTACAGGATTATTTGCATCATCAAACGTATCATAAAGATCTAAAGCAGCATCAATAACATCTGAATCAATATCTATAGCAAAACGATCAAGCATATCTTTTGCCAAAGTTTTGTAAGAAGAACTTTTATGTTTTGTTAAAAATTCCTCTCCAAGATTAGGAAGCTCTTTGGGTACATAGAGCCCACCAAATGATGCTATAGGACTTAAAATCGCCTCTGAAAAGCTTACACTCTCTTTTTTGTTTGCGTCCACTCCACGAGTTTGAATAAATTTCATACTTCTTCTCTTTATAAAAATTTTTGCGATTATATCTAAAACTACCTAAATAATTGTATAGGGTTAATATGCGCACTCTTTTGTGTTACTTCAAATACTAGTTCATCTTTTATTCGCCCTATCACAGCGCCACGTTTTACCTTTTTTCCTTTGCGAATACCCGGTGCAATTTGTGAGAGATTTGCATAAATTGTATGCAGACCGTTTTTATGTTCTACAACAACAATATTATCCAGTACTGCTGTTTTATCTGCATAGATAACTTTTCCATTAAATACGGTTCGTACTTTGGCATTTTGCTGTTTTGGTTTTAAAGATATAGACTCATTAAAAATTTTAATCCCATAAATAGGATCTCTATATGTTCCATATTTTTTTGTTATTGTATAGCTGTAAAGTGGTGTGATCGTCTTTGGCCCGCGATAGCGAACAGTTCGTACACTTTGGTAAGAGCTGCCATGTTTTTTTACTTTTGGCAGATTTTCATTAAGCACAATTTTTTGTCGTTTAAAAGCCTCTTTTCTCGCTTTTTCTTCTTTTGCTTTTTTAATTGCATCTACCTTGATTAAATTTAACTGAGAGAGTGTCTTTTTCAAAGCATTTTGGCGCTTTAATAGTTTTTTCAACTCTTTTTTATAAGAAGCTTTTGCAAGTTGCAATTTTTTCAATGCCTTCTTATTGGCAGTTTGTTTTTCTAATAGCTCTCTCCTTTTTGCATCTATAGAAGCAATAGATTTTTCAAGTGAACTTGTTTTTTGATGCAAAGTAGCGATAACCTTAGCATTTTGGAAAAAAATTTGACTCAGCTCTTTTGCTTTTGCTTTTGATTTTGTAAGCATAGATTTAAGGACTTCAAGTTCTATGAGTGCTTCTTCATCCTTTAGATACTCTTGATTAAGGATAACAGACAAAGAAACACTTTTGGAAATAACAAAAACAAGTTTCTCTTCAATCTGACTCTGCTTTTTTTTCAGTTTTGATTGTGTTGTTTTTAAAAGTTCCAACTCTTTTACATTAGACTTATAATTACTCTCTTTACTCTCAAGATCCGCTTTTAACTTTTTTAAATATGTGTCCTGTACTATTAATGCTCTTTTTTGCTTGAGTATTGCTCTTGCCGTTGCATCCATTTTTTTATTGAGACTAGAATAATGCCTACTATAAGAGTGAAGTTTTGAACTTGTTTTTTTTATCTTTTTATCTATATCGTTTTGTGCATAAACAGAAATAAAAAGCAAAGAAACAAGTAAAAATAAACGATACATCATACCTCTTCTTTATGTCCAAGTACAATAAAAGTTGCCAAAAGCATAGAAACAACAATAGAGATTCCAAGCATAATTAAAAAATCATATATTTTATCAAAAATAAGAATTTTAATACCAATATTATTAAATTGTTCTACTACCCATGGCATCGCCGAGAGATAGGAAAAGAGAATAAAAGCAAGTGCAGAGGCGATAAAAGCATCTACTATTGCCAACCGAAAAAGCACTGCAGAACGCAGCCATACAGGTGCACCAAAAAGTCCCATAATACTCATTCGTTCATTATGTTTAAACTGCCAGATTCGTAACTCTTTAAAAATAAGCAGCACTGTTACAATAATAACAGTAAAAGCAAAAATTGTAATGACGGTTTTAAAGAGTAACAACAGTTTATACGTCGTATCATGCGTTTTACTAAAAGTTTCTACCTTTACAATAGATTGTGTTTTTAATAATGATTTTGTCAGCTTATCAAGTTCACGAGGAGAAGGATAATATTCTAATTTAAGCTTGTAAAATTTTGGTAATGTTAATTTCAAAAGTTCAATATTTTGTTTACTGATACCGCTGTTGAGTTTTTTAATAACATTATCAGGAGATATCATATCAACAGTTTGCACAAGTTTATTAGCCTCCAAAAGAGTTGAAACCTTCAATGGTTTTTGTGCAACAACAACTAAAGAGTAATTTTTTGCCAAGTTTTCTTTATACGCATCAATTGCTCTCTGCACTATAATAAAAACCTGTAGTGAGAAGAGAATACTCAAAAGTGCAACGACTAATGAGAGATGATTTTTAAAGGACTTCACGAATAGCTCCAAACTCTATATGATAATGCTTATAATCGATCTTCATTGTCTCTGGAATATGGTGAGTGACAACTATAACTGTTGTTTTTAGCTGTTCATTTGCTCCTTCAAGAAGATTCCAAATAAGTTGTGAGGAGTAATCATCCAAATTTCCAGTAGGCTCATCAGCTAAAAGTAAAATAGGATTATGAGCCAACGCCCTTGCCATAGCCACACGTTGCTGTTCACCCCCACTGAGTTCCTGTGGATATTTTCCTGTTTGATGGCGTAGTTTCACATGTTTTAACAATGAATCTACTTGATTTTGCGTCACTGTTTTTTCATAGCCATTAATAATAAGCGGCAGCATAATATTTTTCTCAATCGTCCACTCCTTGACAAGCTTATAATCTTGAAAAACAATTCCTAAGTGCTTGCGTAAAAAATTAAGTTTTTTATTTGAAACTCCACGCAGCTCAACACCACCGACAACCAGACTTCCCTCTATTGGTTTGAGTGCACCATACAAAGATTTAAGCAGTGTCGACTTTCCACTACCGCTCGCACCGGTAATAAAAACAAAACTACCGGAATCTATAGATAAGTTTGCTTTGTTTATAATCGTTTCATCATTAGAATATGCCAAGGAGAGATCTCTGGCAATGATTACTTTATCCATTTACTGCCTTTACTAAATATTTATGTGCCTCTAAATTAATAGGAGAGCGCAGTGGTAATTGTGGATAGTATGATAGAGTATTTTCTGTTACGATGAGATATAGATGCTCCGGTCTGTCAAAACTTCCCATCGATATACGTAACATTACACCATTACTGAGTCGATAAACTCTCTCAAAATGTATGAAACCACCTGCAAAACGTATTGTCTGATCATGAAGTTCTAAAAGTGTTTCAACGGGCAGGTGTTTTGTCGATACAAAAGAGAAATCCCCCTCAATTTTTAGTTCAGGAGAGAGTTCATCATTTTCCATGATCACATCATAGATGTTTTTCTCCATCTTTTTCCATCTATCCTCATACTTTGAACTTACCGCAATATCTTTATTTTTATTTATTTTGAGTGTAATTTTTGGAAATGCTATAAATGTCTCATAGGAGTAAGCATAATAGTTTTCACTATCAGTACGCAATTCAAGGGTGCCGCCTACTTTTAAAACACGACGTGACTCTTTTATGAAGTTAGTAGATATAACTCGTCTATGCGGTTTTTTATCCCATGGAACAGGAAAGTGCACATAAATAGCACCTACAAGATTAGAAGGCACTAACTCCATAAAAAGACGAGCATCATAATCCAAAACCATAACATTGTCTAGTTTTTGAATAACAACCTGCTTAAGCACCTGCTCTATTGAAGGTCGATGAATCTCAATCCCTATAAATAACACATCAGGATTTGTTACAGCTTGATGCAAGAGATGTCGTCCCGAACCAAAGCCGACCTCTATACGCACCTCTTTATCAGTTGGAAAATCTTTTGCAAAAAAATCTATCTTTTTGAGTGCCGTTGCCTCTTGCAGGTGCACATTTTTCTTACCCTCAGGAACATTAGAAGCAATTATCTCTAAATTTGCAGCTTTTGCATAGGCAAGCAGAGCTTTATGTACATTATATATAGAAGCTGGACGTGTTAATTTATCAGTTTTTAAAAGACTTCGCCCCTCTTCCTGTTTAACCAGTAAAAAGAAATCCTCATTCTCATAATGCGCCGCAATTAACTGTTCATCTTGATGATTGGCATTATGGGCGATGAAACGGAATTCTACTTCATCTTGTACCAAAGGTAGTTCTACAGCTTTAAATTCTTTTATATGTAAATGTGGCATTAAAGTCCATTCAAATCTAAATCTTTAGCAGGAGCAATTGTTGTATCACTCTTTGATGTTTCTACAGGTTGAGCAACTCCCTTTTCATTTTCTTGTACCTTTGGTGCAGACTCAAGTTCTTTTGACTCCGGAGTTTTAATCTGTACTTCAACACTTGGTTTTGAAACAATACCATTGCTATCTACACTATAAACAGTATAGCTGTAAAGTGTATCCGGCTTGATATCGGAGTCAATAAAAAGAGTCTTTGTAATATTTTTATACTCTTTTTTTACCTCATCAAACCATCCTTTTTTTGTTCTTTTTATAACAATATAGGATTTTGTTCTCGAATCACTTTGCCCCCATTTTAACTCTATCTTCTTCCCAACCAGTTTTGCCTCTACAATAGCAGGTGCACTTGGTTTTGGCAAAGTCATCCCCATTACTGTATTGTTTTCATGTTCACTCTCTAGACCATCTTTATCAACAACACTCACTCTGTAAAAATAGGTTTTTCCATCTTCATTAATCTTATCTGTGAATTTAGGATTATACAATTTCGCTATAAGTTCATACGAACCATCTATATCATCTGCTCTATAAAGATAATAACGTGCAAAATCTTTTTGTGTCGATGGCGACCATTTTATTTTTATTTCTTTAGGTAAATTTTTTGTTACTTCTATCTTTTGTACAGATTTTGGCAATGGCTTTGTAACAGATTTTACAATTTGAGAAGGTGTAGAGACGATCCCATCATAGGTTTTTACTCTTACTCTATACATGTAAACATGGTTATCTTCAAGATCTTTATCAATATATTCAGCATTAAGTCTTCCACTAAGTGTGGCAATCTCTTTCCACTCGTTATCTTCAAAAGTTTTTCTCTCAATAATATATGAATCTACTCTTTCACTTACATGTGGTCTCCATATAATCTTAGCAATTCTTGGTAGTCCTCCAATAGAGTGAATCCATGAAACAGATTGTAAAACAGGTAAAGTATTAACAACAAAAACCTTCGAGTTTACACCTTGTGCCTTCTTTGTAAAAACACGAAAAGCATAGCTGTACTTTGTATCCGGTACTACATTGCGATCGACATAATGCGTAGAGTAACGAGTATCTATCGTACCATAATACTCCAAATCTTTTGCATCTTTATCCTTTGCAGATTTTTTATAGACATAAATACCCTCTACCCTTGGATCATTAATACTTTTCCACTCAAAAGCAACAGTCTTCATATCGGTAATAATACCGTTTTTCGTCAAATGCACTGTAGGCAGTGTAGTATCTACAGCAGCCTTTTCTTTCGGTGCCGGTGTTAATTCGGCACAACCGCTAAAGAGCAGCAGAGAAGCTGCGAATAATGTACTCAGAAGTGATAACTTCATTTAAAATCTCCGTATCAAATTTTTTCTCTATCGTCTCTTTCATTACAGTATCAAAATCTGCTTTAAAATAGAGCTTTTCTTTCGTTGCAGGATGAATAAAATATAGTAAATAAGCATGTAGCAAAATACGTTCCGCCTTCTCTTGTTTAGGTGTCAAACCATAAATATGATCACCTAAAATATGACGGTTTATACTCTCAAGATGAACACGAATCTGGTGTGTTCTTCCAGTAAAAAGTTTACATGCTATCAGCTCTACTTTCTCATCGCTATCTATTGCTAAATGTTTAAACACCGTCTTTGCATATTTTCCATGTTCAAGTCCCGATGCCATTTTCAAACGATTATGGCTACTACGCCCTATGTTTGATTCTATAATTGTAACATTTTCTTTTAAAGGAGGGGTAACAAGCGCAATATAATATCTTCCCATACTTTTATCTTGTAACTGTTTAGAGAGAAATTCATGCGCTTCATTATTTTTTGCAACAATCATTGCCCCGCTTGTTCCCTTGTCTAATCTATGCACGATACCATGACGCTCTTCGCCGCTGATTGTAGAGAGTCGTACCCCCTTATGCTTGAGCCAATCCACCAAAGTAGGCTCTTTTACACTTGGTGCAGGATGCACAGTCACACCACTTGGTTTATTAATAACCAATACATCATCATCTTCATAAAGAATTTCCACATCGAAATCGACATCTTTTGCCTCTGATTTCTCTACCTCTGGAAACTCTACACGAATCTTTTGCCCCTCTTTTAGCTTCACACCAGGTCTTGAGACTCTTTTCTTACCCACATAAACTGCATCATTTTTAATAAGTGCCGCAACTTGAGAGCGTGTCTGATTTAGCATAGTTGCCAAAAAAGTATCCAAACGTTCACTCTTTTGACAAAGATATTCTTCTGTATTTAACATTTTATTGACCCTTTATGATACAATCATACAATTAATTTTGGAGTTACAAACTTGTGGAGATTTGATAAGAGTATTTTATCACAATTTGACTTTCTTTCTATTATTCTTATTACCCCTCTTGTCATTATGTCAAATTGGCTCATAGGTGAAGCCGTTCCAGCCTTGGCAGAAAAACAACTTGCCTATATAGGTGTAGCTTTTTTAGCCTTTGTTATTATTTTTTTATTCCCGATCAGACGTATGAGCTGGCTTATCCCTTTTATCTACTGGAGTAATATTTTACTGCTTCTAGCTGTTGAATTTTTTGGACACTCTCGTCTTGGTGCACAACGATGGATTGATATTCCTTTTATCAATGCAACCATTCAGCCCTCTGAATTTGTAAAACCTGCACTTATTTTGATGCTTGCTTATCTTATAAACAAAAACCCTCCTCCGCGTAATGGCTACAGACTCAAAGATTTTCTAAAAATCAGTTTTTATATTCTGCTCCCTTTTATTCTTATAGCCAAAGAGCCTGATCTTGGTACTGCTCTTGTTCTTTTACTTATTGGCTATGGTGTTTTATTCTTTGTTGGTATCTACTGGAAAATTATCGCAACTATTTTAACTGCTGTTTTACTTATCTCACCACTTGCTTATAAATATGGTCTGCACGATTATCAAAAAACAAGAATTACAGATTTTTTAGGAGCAAAGCCTTCTTATCATGTACAGCAGTCTATCATTGCAATAGGTTCTGGAGGCTGGAGCGGCAAAGATAAAGAGGATGCAACACAGACACAGATGAAATTTCTTCCTATTGCTACAAGTGACTTTATCTTTGCTTTTGTTGTTGAGAGAACAGGTTTTTTAGGTGCACTCGCACTTATCACTCTTTACGCATTACTCATACTGCATCTTCTAAGCTTGGCAATATTTAATAAAGATTATTTTATTAAGGTTGTTACTGTAGCTATCTCTTTTATGATCTTTATCTATATGGGCGTAAATATTGCTATGACAATCGGCTATGCCCCTGTTGTCGGTGTACCGTTACCAATGTTTTCATATGGAGGAAGCAGCTTTTTAAATTTTATAATTCTCTTTGCGATAATGCAAAATCTTATCACATTTCGCTATAAAGATTTATATGATAAAAGTGGAACGAAGAGTTTTTTATAATAAGCCCCTATTAACCCCCTAAGTGCTATTATTACAAAAACTAAAAAAGTAAATATTTATGGCACTAATTGACTTACAAAAAATTTCTAAACATTACTCTGCACAGAAAATCCTTGTAGATGTGGACTTTCATGTTGATGAGGGTGAGCGTATCGTTATCATCGGTAAAAACGGTAGTGGTAAATCAACACTTATGAAAATCGTCAACGGCTCTCTTGAGGCAGATGAAGGCAAACGCATCATCCAAAACGATCTTGAGGTAAAAATGCTTGATCAGCGTCCTGAATTTGAAGAGGGACACTCAGTACGTGAGGCCGTTGAAGCAGGTTTGACGGAGATCAATGCCGCAAAGAAACGCTATGATGAACTCTCTGAGTTGCTTGCAGAGGATTTTGAGAACAAACCTCTGCTTGCTGAACACGAAAAACTCTCACGCTACATAGAACATCACAACGCTTGGAATCTTGATGATAAAATCGAGCGCATCATTCAACACTTTCAGCTCAAACCCTACGAGCATAAACCTGTAACACTTCTTAGCGGTGGCGAGCAGCGTCGTGTAGCGCTTGCTTCACTGCTGCTGCAAAAACCTGATGTACTGCTGCTAGATGAGCCGACCAACCACCTTGATGTCTATATGGTGGAGTTTTTAGAAGAGCTGCTACTTAAAGAGAAATTTACCCTTGTCTTTATCTCTCACGACCGCTATTTTATTGACCGTGTTGCAACCAAATCTGTAGAGGTTGAAGATTGTAAGCTGCGTGAGTATCGCGGAGGATACAATGACTACCTCACGCAAAAAGAGGAGTATCTCAGAACGCTCCAAAAGCAGCATGAAAATCTTTTGGGACTGCTCAAGCGTGAAAATGAGTGGTTTGCCAGAGGTGTTCGCGCACGTCTGAAACGAAATGAGGGAAGAAAAGAGCGCTTGATGCAGCTGCGTGAGGCGGCAAAAACAAATCCTGCCAAGATTAGAAAAATGTCTGTTGAACTGCAGCGTGAGGCAAAACACTTCAACAGAGACAAAAGCGTCAACAAACAGAAGATGCTCTTTGAGATTGAAAATCTTGGACTCAAACTCGGCGATAAAGAGCTGCTGCATGATTTTACAACACGCATCTTGCAAAAGGATGTCATTGCTATTGTAGGACCAAACGGCAGTGGAAAATCTACACTCCTAAAAGCTTTGCTTGGGCGGATTGAGCCAACAAGCGGAAAGATAAAGCGAGGCGAGTTTAAAGTCGGCTATTTTGATCAGCACCGTGAGATGCTTGATGATGACAAAAACCTCATCGAGACCTTTTGCCCTAACGGCGGTGATCGTGTCAATGTTCGTGGAAGTGACCTGCATGTCTATGGCTATTTGAAAAATTTCCTCTTTCCAAGAGAGTTTTTAGATAAAAAGATAGGCGTACTCAGCGGAGGCGAGAAAAATCGTGTCGCGCTTGCCCTGCTCTTTACTCAAAATGTCGATATCCTCATTCTTGATGAGCCGACGAATGATCTTGACATTCCAACTATCAATATTTTAGAAGAGCAGCTGACAAACTTTAGCGGTGCGGTCATCATCGTCTCTCACGATAGATATTTTGTCGATAAGATTGCAAAGAAGCTTTTTATTTTCAAACCCAACAAAACCATAGAGGAGTCACACCAGCTCTACTCAGAGTATCTTGAACTTGAAAAAGAGCTCCATGAACTCCAAATGATGGAAAAAGAAGCAACAGAGCAAAAACCAAAAGAGCAAAAGAGAGAAAAGACAAAAACTCTTAAACTCACCTACAAAGAGAAGATTGCACTAGAGCAGCTCCCTTTAGAAATAGAAGAGCTAGAGCTGCTCATAGAAGAGAAAAACAACTGTCTAGCAGACCCAAGCTGTTATGGGGAGATAGGCATTACTGCACTTGCAAAAGAGTTAGCAGATATAGAAGCAGAGTATGAAGAGAAAGTCGAAGAGCTTCTCACTATTGAAGAGAAATTAGAGATGATTAACGAAAGAAAATAGGAAAATACCTATTTTCTTGCTTCTTTTAAAGAGTCTGCGATTAAAAATGCAAGTTCTAATGACTGATCGGCATTGAGACGTGGATCACAATGTGTATGATAACGAGAACTTAAATCCTCTTCTGTTACCGTAAAGCTTCCACCAATACACTCAGTTACATTTTTCCCTGTCATCTCCAAGTGTACACCACCGGCATGTGTGCCTTCTGCTTTATGTACTTGAAAGAACTGTTTCATCTCAGTTAAGATAGCATCAACCGGACGTGTTTTATAGTTATTTGATGATTTGATGGTATTGCCGTGCATCGGATCACACGACCAAACAACATTTAAGCCTTCACGCTCAATAGCACGGATAAGTTGCGGCATATGATCACCCACTTTATCTGCGCCCATTCTTACAATGATATTAAGACGTCCCGCTTCATTTTCAGGATTAACTGCTTGTGCAAGGCGAACAAGATCTTCTGGATCCATACTTGGTCCTGCTTTAATACCGATAGGATTTTTGATCCCTCTCATATATTCGACATGCGCACCGTCAAGTTGACGTGTTCTGTCCCCTATCCAAACCATATGTGCTGCTACATTATACCAATCACCCGTAATGGAGTCTTGTCTTGTAAAAGCCTCTTCATATGGCAGCAAAAGTGCTTCATGTGAAGTATAAAAATCTGTCTCACGCAAAGTTCTATATGTTCTAGATGTCACCCCGCATGCTTCCATAAACTGCAGTGATTTTTCAATATCTTCTGCCAAAGCCTCATACTTTTCACCTACCTCACTTTTATGTGCAAAATCAAGGTTCCATTTGCTTACCTGATGCAGATCAGCCAAACCACCCGATGCAAATGCACGCAAAAGATTCTGTGTTGCGGTTGCCTGATTATATGCTTTTATCATACGTTCTGGATCTGGAACACGCGCTTTCTCATTAAAATCAATACCGTTAATAATATCTCCACGGTACGAGTCTAACGTAGTATCACCCTGTGTCTCTGTATCTGATGAACGCGGTTTTGCAAACTGACCGCCAAGACGTCCTACTTTTACAACAGGCAGTCCACCTGCATAGGTCATAACAACTGCCATCTGCATCAAAGCTTTAAAAGTATCACGGATATTATCTGCGTGAAATTCCGAAAAACTCTCAGCACAATCGCCGCCTTGCAATAAAAATGCTTTTCCCTGTGCAACATTTGCAAGTTGCTCTTTTAAAGAACGTGCTTCTCCTGCAAAAACAAGCGGCGGGTAGTGTTTGAGTTCATTCAAAACACCCTCAAGCTTTGCTTTATCCGGATAAGTTGGTTGTTGCAATATTGGTTTCTCTCTCCAGCTAGATGGACTCCAAGTACTCATTATATAAACCTTATCTATAAATAATTTTTGCAATTTTATCCAAATATAGATAAAATAGCTATGATAAAAGCTATTTTTATGATTAAATAAGTATAATCACATATCAAATAATAATTATCTCACATGGGGGAGCATATATGAAAAAGGATGATTTAAAATCTTTAGTTACGCAAATGTATGAAGAATTGCTTAATAATATTGACTCCCAAGAGACGGCGAATAAAGAACAGGTTGTCCATTATCTCGAAGATGCCATTGACACTATAAAAAAAATAGATAACGATGCAATAGATTCCATGGAACATGCCAAGCTTGCTTTTACAAATGCTTACAAAGAAATCGCAAAAAAAAGCATCTCTTCTTATAAAGCAACAAATGATAAATTTGCAAAACTTGAAAAGATGCATCAATCAGCACTCGAAGAAGTACAGGATAAACTAATAGACTTACCTTCACTAACCAGTAAGTTCAATGAAATTCAATCACATATGACACAAGAAGTACAAAAAGCAAATTCTATTATTACCCGACTCAATATGCAGATTAAAACACTAGAAGAAAATTCCAATCTTGATGCCCTTACAAAAGTATTTAATCGCAGAGCTTTAGACAAATACCTTTTAAAAGTAACAAAAAAAGGACTTATAAAGCATGAATTGCATCTTCTTATGTTGGATATAGATGACTTCAAAAGTATTAATGACACCTATGGTCATATCGCTGGAGATAAAATCCTTATTTTTATTGCAAACTTACTAAAAAATACACTGCGTGATGGAGACAAAGTTTTTCGATATGGGGGAGAAGAATTCGTTATTATTCTCAATCGCATTACAACAGTAAAATGCACAGAGATTGCACAACGTATTTTAAAGACGATTGGTACTAACACACTCCTTTATAAAAATCAATCTATCAATGTTACCGTCAGTATAGGTGCAACAAAATATGTTAACGGTGATACAGCAGAAAATCTCATACTACGTGCAGACAGAGCACTTTATAGATCTAAAAAACATGGCAAAAATCAACTCAACAGGGAAGTAAAAAATGGACATTAACTATTTCGACCTCATCACGGCTATCATCATCTTACTTTTAGGACTTAAAGGTATCTTAAACGGTTTTTTCAAAGAACTTTTTGGTCTTATAGGTATCATTGGTGGAATCTTTGTCGCTTCACGCGTAGGTGACGAAGTTGGAGAATATCTCAGTAATCTTATCTTTCACTTTTCAAATCATTCGGCTATCAGTTTTACTGGTTTTTTAGTTACTTTAGCACTCTTTTGGCTACTTATGGTCGTTGTCGGCTATATCTTTAAAAAACTAAGTGCTATGAGTGGACTCGGTATTGTTGATAGAGTATTTGGTTTTATACTAGGAACAAGTAAATTTTTTCTTATTGCTGCAGTTATAGCTTTTGCCATAAATAATGTAAAGGCACTCAAACCAACGCTTGACTCTGCACTATCTAACAGTATTTTATTTCCTGTTCTTGTTGAGACTGGAGCATTTATTATGAAAATAGACCCTGCTGATCTTGGTAAAGAGCTTCATACTTCAGTTAACAACACAACGCAAAAAGTCTCTGAAAAACTCGATGAAACAAAAGAGAATATAGTTAATACAGAGATTAATAAAACTATACAAGAGATTAACGAAAGTGTACAAGAGCATCTAAAAGAAGAGGAATAATATGTCAAATGTAACTACAAATTTTAAAGATAGAACAATTGAATATGCTCAGCTTTTAGAAAATTTTAAATCATTACTTAAAAAAAACAACCTCAAATTCACCATACAACGAGAGGTTATTTTAGAGACACTTTACAATTCTGATGAGCACCTCACGCCAGAAGCGCTGCATCATCGCATTCAAGAACGTTACCCTGATCTTAAAACCGGTATAGCAACCGTTTATAGAACGCTCTCTCTTTTAGAGGACTCAAATGTCGTTACTTCACTCTCTTTTGGTGCACAAGGAAAGAAATATGAACTCGGTGCAAAAGAGCATCATGACCATCTCATCTGCACAGAATGTGGTGAGATAACAGAGTTTGTCGATGAAGCAATAGAGAAACGGCAGCATGCCATAACGGACGAACTTGGATTTAAGATGCTTGATCACTCAATGCAGATTTACGGTATCTGTAAAAAATGCCAAGAAAAAAAATAGATAAATATACATTAATAAAGGAAAATTGATTGTTTAGTAACAAATTTATTCAGCAAAGAATTGAAAAAGCAAACATCTTACGAGAAGCGGGAATAAATCCCTATGCAAATAATGCACAAAGAAATACAACTGTAGAAAAATTTTTAAATGTAAACTCTGATGTAGAACAGATGGAAAATAAACGTGATGAAAATCGCACCTATACTGTCAGTGGACGTATTAAACTCCTTCGTATTATGGGTAAAGCCTCATTTGTCAAGATCGAAGATGAGAGCGGTATGCTACAGATCTATGTAGCACGAGACAACCTTCCTGAGGGCTTTTACAATACTATCTTTAAAAAGAATATTGAAGTCGGCGATATTATTGAAGTGGAAGGTTATCCTTTCGTAACAGGAAAAGGTGAGCTCTCTTTGCATGCAAATGATCTAAAAATCTTAACAAAAGCTATCAGCCCACTTCCTGAAAAGTTTCATGGCATTACAGATAAAGAAGTTCGTTACAGAAAACGCTATCTTGATCTTATTATGAACTCTGAAGTACGTAAAACATTTCAAATTCGCTCACGTGTTATCTCTCTAACACGCCGTTTCTTTGAAGATAAAGGCTTTTTAGAAGTTGAAACTCCTATGATGCACCCGATTGCCGGTGGCGCAAATGCGAAACCTTTTGTGACGCACCACAATGCACTTGATGTTGACAGATACCTTAGAATTGCTCCAGAACTCTACTTAAAACGTCTTATTGTCGGCGGATTTGAGGCAGTTTTTGAGATCAACAGAAACTTTAGAAATGAGGGCATGGATGCAACACACAATCCTGAGTTTACCTCTATTGAATTTTACTGGGCATATAAAACATATAAAGACCTCATAGAGATTACAAAAGAGTATTTTCAATACCTTTTTGAACACCTCGATCTCCCAACAAAACTCCCTTACGGCGATATGGAAGTGAACTTTGATAATTTTCAAGAGATTCCACTTATTGAATCATTAACAACTATTGGTGGTGTTCCTGCTGATGTGGTTAATGACAAAGAGAAGATTCTTGCATATCTCAGAGAAAACAATCTTGAAGCAAAAGAAGAAATGAATCTTGGACAACTTCAAGGAGAGCTATTTGATGAGTTTGTTGAAGAAAAACTCATTGATCCGACTTTTATTACGGAGTATCCCGTAGAGATCTCACCACTTGCAAGAAGAAGCGATGAAAATCCTGCAATTACAGAGCGTTTTGAGCTCTTCATAGCAGGACGCGAAATTGCAAATGCTTTCTCAGAGCTTAACGATCCACTTGATCAGCTAGAGCGTTTTGAAGGGCAAATGGCTGCAAAAGATTGTGGAGACGATGAAGCGCACGCTATGGATACGGACTTCGTTGAAGCGCTTAGCTACGGTATGGCACCGACTGCAGGAGAAGGAATCGGAATAGACAGACTTGTAATGCTGCTGACAAATGAGCACTCCATCCGTGATGTACTGCTTTTCCCTGCTATGAAACCACTCACGCAAGATGTATGTGAAGAGGAAGGAGAGAACTAAAAAGTTCTCTTCTGATTAATATAAAATATCATCAAACCATTTTAAAATAAAATTTTTATCTTCTACTGTTTCATTTCTTGTAGGTTTGCTTGCTTGAAAATCAAATGTCGGTAATTTCTTTTCTAAGTAAGAAGTATTAAACTTTCCGGATTTAAAATCACTATCCATAACAATAGCTTTATGCAGAGGGATATTGGTTATAATACCGTCTATATAAAATTCATCCAAAGCTCGCATTGCTTTTTTTACAGCACCTTCCCAATCAAGTGCATATACAATCAGTTTTCCAATCATAGAATCATAATTAGCCGGTATTTTATAACCTGAATATATACTTGTATCAAGTCTTACACCTGGACCACCTGGAGCCATATAGTTACTAATCGATCCAACAGTAGGCATAAAATTTTTCTCTGGATTTTCAGCATTAATTCTAAATTCTATTGCATAGCCTCGCAGCATAATCTCATCTTGTTTGTATTTCAATTTATCACCGCCGGCTATTTCAATCATTCTTTGGATAATATCAATACCTGATATAATTTCAGTTACAGGGTGTTCTACCTGCACACGCGTATTCATCTCAATAAAGTAAAACTCGTCATTATCATCAACTAAAAATTCAACAGTTCCGACACTTTCATAACCAATCTTTTTTACAGCTTCTACTGCGGTCTTATACAACTTTTCTCTTGCTGTTTCATTCAATCTTGGACTTGGTGCAATCTCAATAACTTTTTGATGTCTTCTCTGAATAGAACAGTCTCTCTCACCTAGATGCACAACATTACCATATTTATCTGCAATAACCTGTATCTCAATGTGACGAGGATTTTGAACAAATTTTTCAATAAACACTTCCCCTTTACCAAAATACTTTACTGCTTCATTTGTTGCAGATTCAAAAAGCTCTTGAAAATCTTTTTCATCATGAACTATTCGCATACCACGACCGCCGCCGCCATAAGCAGCTTTAATAATAACCGGAAGACCTATCTCTTTTGCAACCTTTTCACCCTCTTTTGCATTTATAATTGGCTCAACAGTGCCTTCAAGAACAGGAACTCCCACCTCTTTCATCGCTATTTTTGCCGCCATTTTATCGCCAAAAAGAGCAATATGTTCTGCACTAGGACCAATAAAAATAATATTGTTTTCTTTACACTCTTTAGCAAATTCAGCACTCTCTGACAAAAATCCATATCCCGGATGAATTGCATTACAGAGTGTTCTCTTTGCAATATCAATGATTTTGCATTCATCAAGATATGCTGCAACAGGATCACCGCTTAATTTATAGGCTTCATCTGCTTTTTGAACCCAAACGCCTTCAGCATCCACTTCCGAATAGAGTGCAACACATTTAATGCCCAACTCTTTACACGCACGTATAATTCTCAGAGCAATTTCGCCTCTATTTGCGATTAAAACTTTTTTAATTTTTTCCATAAGATTTTCCTAATATTAATATATGTAGAAATTATATTATGCAAAAGAAAACAGTTGAAAAAGATCTATTATTTTTCCTCTTTTAAACGAGATTGATACGCTTGCGGGTGTTTACAGACTGGACAAACATCAGGTGCTTTTTTTCCATAATGAATATGTCCGCACACTTCACAGATCCACACTTCTTGCTCATTATCACTCAAAAATTCTTTGTGAGAAGTAAGTCTCTCTAAAAGCATTCTATACATTTTTTCATGCTCGACTTCGATTTTTCCAATATTTTTAAAAAGAGTAGCCGCTTCACGATGTCCCTCTTCTTTTGCAATTGCTGCAAAATCAGGATACATAGTCGTGTTTTCATAGCTTTCACCATTAATGGCATCTTGTAAATTCTCTTGGGTATTACCGAAATTATTCTCTCTTTCATACTTCATTCTATTATGCAAAGCAAGTTGCAATTTGGCATGTGTTTTTTCATTATCCGCTGCTCTTTGAAAGTGTGCAGCTATATCACGATAGCCCTCTTTTTGCGCTGCTTTCGCATAAAACTCATATCTGTTACGTGCCATAGATTCTCCGGCAACCGCTTTCATTAAATTGACCAAAGTGAGATTTTCAGTAATCATCTCCATAGCTTGACCACAACAATACAGTTCTCCTCCACCGACACTTTGCACTTCAACAATGTTACCACATTTATTACATTTATACGTTTCATACTGTCTCATTTTTGATCCTTTGATATTTTAGTTGTGTTCATTATTACACAAAGCAACTTAAAGGAAAATTATTATCTTTTAAGCAAGATTACTATTATTCAGAACTTTATTATTATATTTTTAGTATAATCTGTATATTTTTATTTACAAGGAATTTACCCCGATGAGTTTTTTAAAAGAGTTTGATGAAGAAGTATTTAACTTATGTGAAAAAGAGCTAGAGAGACAAACTGACCATTTAGAGATGATAGCATCTGAGAACTTTACGCTTCCGGCTGTTATGGAAGCTATGGGTTCAGTATTTACAAATAAGTATGCAGAAGGGTATCCTGCAAAACGTTACTATGGTGGATGTGAATATGCCGATGGTGTGGAACAACTTGCAATAGACAGAGCCTGTAAACTCTTTGGCTGCAAATATGCCAATGTACAACCACACTCAGGTTCTCAAGCCAATGGAGCAGTCTATGCAGCACTGCTAAAAGCGGGTGATAAACTTTTAGGAATGGATTTAAGCCACGGTGGTCACTTGACACACGGTTCAAAACCATCTTTTTCCGGAAAAAACTACAGCTCTTTTACTTATGGTGTTGAGCTTGATGGCCGCATTAACTATGACAGAGTGATGGATATCGCTAAAATCGTTCAACCAAAGATCATTGTATGTGGTGCTTCTGCCTACGCGCGTGAGATAGATTTTGCAAAATTCCGTGAAATAGCTGATGCAGTCGGTGCAATTTTATTTGCCGACATTGCGCACATCGCCGGTCTTGTAGCTGCAGGAGAACACCCTAGTCCATTTCCTTACGCAGATGTAGTTACTACTACTACACACAAAACACTTGCGGGTCCTCGCGGTGGTATGATTATGACAAACGATGAAGATATCGCTAAAAAAATCAACTCTGCAATTTTCCCTGCACTTCAAGGCGGGCCTCTTGTTCATGTTATCGCTGCTAAAGCAGTAGGTTTTAAACACAATCTCTCTCCAGAGTGGAAAGAGTATGCAAAACAAGTAAAGAAAAATGCAGCAGTGCTTGCTGATGTACTTATTAAACGTGGTTATGATGTTGTCTCCGGTGGAACAGACAATCACCTTGTACTTGTCAGCTTTGTCGGCAAAGAGATCTCAGGAAAAGATGCTGATGCTGCACTCGGAAATGCCGGTATTACAGTAAACAAAAACACAGTTCCGGGTGAGACAAGAAGTCCATTTGTCACTTCAGGTATTCGTGTCGGCTCTCCTGCCCTTACTTCACGCGGTATGAAAGAGAAAGAGTTCGAACTCATCGCAAATAAAATGGCAGATGTACTTGATGATATCAATAATACAGAACTCCAAGCAAAAATAAAAGAAGAGTTAAAAGAGTTAGCACATAACTTTGTAATTTATAATCAACCTACATATTAAGGAAATTAGTTCTATGACTGCAATGGATTTAAAACTCATAAAGATTGTTAGTGATCACTACTGGATTAAAAGAGATTCGGTAGTGAGTAAAATTTCCTTTAAAGGGCGTACATTTTACAATAAATTTGAAAAAATCAATGCTCCGCTTACACAGTCAGTAATAAACCAACATCTTAAAGGTGAAATAACAGTTGCACACTCTCTAATCAATAAAATGAATAAAGTAGAAAACATTGTTATAGATTATAATGGTCGTGATCCTGAACGTTTTTACCATAAAACACAACTACTGTTGCGTGAGGAAGGTTTTATCAACTTTACGGCATACAAAAGTAAAACAGAAGGTCATTTGCATGTTTATATCCATAAAGGGCATACAACAGTGCAAGAGGCTATTCAACTTGGTAAAGTGCTTAGTATGAAGCTCGCTGCAAAACAGCCAAAACAGTGGAGAATGTTTCCAAATAACGATATGCCGGATGAGTATAATATTCTTGTGCTTCCATATGATGTCTATGCAAAAGAACGTGGTGCTTCTTGGTCAAAACATATGTAAAGCTTGATACTTAAATAATTTTTCGCTATGATATAAGAAATAAAATTCGAGGTAAAATTAATGGATGATAAAAACGAACTGAGTGATATTGTACTCAATAAAGGAAATGCTTCAAGTTCCAATAAAAAGCTAATATTAGCTGTAGCGACATTGGGTGTCGTTTTAATCATTGTTGTTTTATTGATGAATTCCATGAATTCAAGCTCAACGAATAATCTTCCGCAGGCTGCACTGCCACCAAAACCACAAAAAGAAGTAGCCCAAAAAACACAAAAAGATGAACCGCTTTTTGAAGATGTAGAGGTTATGCAGGATGATGCTTCATCTGACGCAGACCTTGATAAAATTGCACAAAAACTCAAACAAGAGAGTACGCAAGAAGAAAAAGTTCAAAAGGAGAGCGCTCCTATAAAAACTACTCATATTGTCAAGAAAAATGTGAAAAAAACTACCAAAAAAGTTACACAAAAAACAAGAAAAACAGTAATAGCACATAAAGCAACTTTAACTGGGAAATATTACATCCAAGTAGGTTCATTTTCAAAATACAAACCAAATAGAAAATTCCTTAATTCTATTAGACATCTCGGTTTTAACTATAAATTTCATAAAATAGGTAAACTCAATAAAGTACTTGTCGGACCTTTTAAAACACGTAAAGAGGCAGAACGTGCAAAAAAAGTAGTACGTGCCAAAATTGAACCGGGTGCATTTCTTATAAAACTATGATACATTCAAAACAATTCACACTTGACCAATTAGCACCTATTGCCGTCTATTCCAAAATACGAGAGATATTCCAAGATGAGATCTCCTACCTTTTTGAAAGTGCAGGAAGCAGTGAAGGAAACTACTCTTTTATCTGTATCGGTGCGAGAGAGAGACTACAATATATAAATGATGCAACACTCCATACAGATGCAGAGGGGAAAAAACATACACTAACGCAAAACCCTTTTAGTTTTTTAAAAGAGTACTATAAAAAAATCGATCCTCAGATCTACAAAGAAGCGACAAAAGAGTTAGGTGTAGGGTATGTGGATGGCTTTATCGGTTATATCGGTTATGATATGGTAAAAGTATTTGAGCCTAAACTCAAAACATTTATGGATAATTTGGAAGATGAACTAGGTACACCTGATTTAGATCTGATCCTTCCAAAATTTGTTTTAGTTTACTCGCACAGGAATCATAAGATAACACTCATCTCAACCCTGCAAGAGTATGCCAAAAAATTTGATGCAATAGAGACAGACCTTAAAGGTGTCTACACCTACAAACATCGTATTTATAATATTGGTAACGACCAAGGAAGCTACGCACACTCAAAAGAAAAATTTTTTGAGATGATCGACAAATCAAAAGAGATGATCAAAAGCGGAGATGTTTTTCAAATTCTTATGACAAACCGCTTTACACGTAATATAAAAGTGGATCCATTCTCTTTTTATAGAATTCTCCGAGCGAAAAATCCTTCGCCATATATGTTTTTAATGGAGTATGAAGATTTTAGCATCGTTGGTTCTTCTCCGGAAGTGATGGTGCGCTTAACTGATGGAGAACTGTTATTACGCCCGATTGCAGGAACACGAAAACGAGGTAAGACAAAAGAGCGAGATAAAGAGCTTGAGATTGAACTTTTAAATGACCCAAAAGAGCTGGCAGAGCATCTGATGCTTATCGATCTTGGTCGTAATGATGTCGGTCGTGTTGCACAAACCGGAACAGTAACAGTAGAAGATATGATGCATATAGAGCGTTTTTCTCATGTTATGCACATAGTATCAGATGTTACGGCAAAGCTGCGTGAGGACAAAGATATGTTTGACCTCTTTATGGCGACATTTACGGCAGGTACGATGACGGGTGCTCCAAAGATCAGAGCGATGGAACTTATTGCCGAATATGAAGGTCTTAAACGCGGTTTTTACAGTGGCAGTATCGGCTACTTTGGATTTGATGGCAATATGGACTCGGCAATTACAATCCGTACAGCTCTTGTTACAAAAGAAAAAGTAGTACTACAGGCAGGAGCCGGTGTAGTTGCAGACAGTGTCAAAGAGCTTGAGTACCTTGAAGTCAAAAACAAGCTTGGTGCACTTATTCACTCTTTAGAAGATTTGGATAGAAAATAGTGCAGCTCTTTGCAATTTTTGGCGATCCAGTATCACACTCACGCAGCCCTCTTATGCATAATAGTGTGTTTAAACACACTTCCTATCCTGCTTGCTATACCCGTATTCATCTCAAAGAAGGAACACGACTGCGTGAGACATTTTTTGCATTAGGACTCAGCGGTGCCAATATTACAGTTCCCCATAAAGAGGCAGCTTTTATTGCCTGTGATGAGATTCGAGGCTTTGCAAACAAAATCGGCGTTGTCAATACCATTGTAGAAGAAAATGGCAGACTTATCGGCTACAATACCGATGCAGACGGTTTTATCTTTGCCATAGAAGAGTTTAAAGATATAAAAAAAGTGCTCATCCTCGGTGCAGGCGGTACGGCAAAAGCACTTGCAGCAAAATTTTTAGAAGAAAAAATGGATGTTACAGTGCTCAATCGCAGCCAAGGAAGACTTAAATTTTTTGATGAACTAGGCTGTAAAAGTGCTTCGTGGAGTGATTTTGAGCTCTCACGCTATGACCTTGTTGTCAACACAACAAGTGCCGGTCTTAAAGATGATGCCCTGCCTGCTCCAAAAGAGCTTATAGATGCTGTTTTAGATGCTACCCGTTACGCTGCTGATGCCATTTATGGAAAAGTAACACCTTTTTTAGCATTGGCAAAACAAAAAGGTGTTTTATATAAAGATGGTGCAGATATGCTTCTTGGTCAAGGTGTTTTAGCCAATGAGCTTTTTACCGACAAACAACTCAGCAAGCAAGAAATTGCAAAATATATGCGTCATAGCTTTTTGATCTAAAATTTCTCTTTAGCGTGAAAAACTAAAACCTATAGAAAATTTTGTAACTTCCCGATTATAGTCCACTAGAGACTCCATATACCCACTAAAAAATTTCATATAAAAATAACTATCATGTACAAAAGGATAAGAATACGTTGCTTCCACCGCTCCTTTAAAGCTGCTGATATTACCACGTACCATCAATGTAAACATATTTGCATTATAAAAATAGGTGAATTTTGCCTGTGTATACCCAAGATATTTCATAATATCCGGATTATCATCAAGGTTTGCACTTCCGGGAAAAGGAACCAATAGCGTCAAATCAGTCAACAGTGTATCATTTTGCAAGCGTAAAGTACCATAAAAGTAATTGATACTTTTTGAAAGGTTGTAACCCTTAAAAACTGGAATTTCTTTAGTATCAGGTTGTCCATTGGATTGATGTGCAATTGCAAACTTAAAAGAACGAAGATTTAATCCTGATCTTTTATCACTTATTGGAAAAATAACAAATCCTTCAGGGTTATAAATACTCTCTCTAAAAGGAGAAGATTCAATATAGATCTGCCAAAAAGCACGATGTGTATAAGAGAGATAATACTTTTCTTTAAGTCCAAACAGATTACGAGCAACTTGTAACTTTAAACTTACCTGCAACTCCGCTTCTATATTTTTGTAATCAACCGTAGGTTTATGTGAAATATATTGACTATCGGCAATACCAAACGGCAAAATATAGTTAGGACGATATGGCTTGAGTCCAAAATCACTATTGAGCCAACTTTGCATATTCTCTTTTGATCTGTCATTTTTAATATTTTGAATCTTAATCTGACTTTTTGCTGAATCTATCTCTTTTGCAGATGTTTGACATACTTGTGCTGCATCAGCAAACAGATTTAACGCAAATATCAAGAATACAACACTATAAAATTTCATCTAAACCTTTACCCTATCTTCTAATGCTCTTGTTAAAGAGAGGAGATCAATATTCTCCAAACTCACACCCGTAGGCACACCTTGTGCTATTTTTGAAAAATGCACATTATAACTGCTTAATTTATCTTCAATATATAAAATAACTGCATCATTTGCAATAGAAGGTGTAAGTGCAAAAAGGATCTCTTCCACTCCATCTTTTACTATATTTTCCAAATGAGACAGGGAAAATTCTTCTAAAGATTCTAAAACAAAATATCTTCCGTCAAAAAGCCCATTTTCTTCTAAAAGCAATATATCTTTTGCATTTTCAACAATACACAAAAGTGACGTATCACGTGCCTCATCACAGCAGATATGGCAAAGTTCATCTTCACTCATCCCTCCACAGACACGGCATTTTTTTAAACTTCCTATGGCATCTTCTATTGCGTGAGATATTTTAAGCCCCGCATAAGTATCATTCATAATCATAAAATATGCCAAACGTGTTGCAGATTTTTTTCCGATAGTCGGAAGTTCCTGCAGTGCTTCGACAAGCCTGTTAAATTTTTCTAATGAACTATTCATTGCTACTCAGTTTTATATTTTTTGGTAATAATATCCATAATTCCAAAGGAGCTTTAAGATGCCCTGCAAGCTCTTGAGCATTTTTTCCGCTGCCAACAAAAAGATCTGCTCGCAAGGGACCTTTTATAGCACCACCTGTATCTTGGGCAAATACAATTTTATTTATATTTTTATCATGAAAATTAGAACTTAAGTATAACATACTTCCCAATGGAATATAGCGTTTATCAACGGCAACAGAATACATTGGTGTCAATTTTACACCCAGTGCCCCTGTTGCGCCCTGCTCTCTTTTTGAAAAAAAGACCATAGAATCATTATAATTTAACACTTCATCAACTCTATTTGGATGTTCTTGTAACCATTTTTTAATACTTTGTAAAGAAATCTTATCTTTGCTTATCTCATTATGAGAAATTAAATATTTTCCAATAGAACGATATTTTTGTCCATTTTGGTTAGCGTAACCCAAATAGATAGAACTATTATCATCAAATTTTGCTATTCCTGAACCCTGCACTTCAAGAAAAAATTTTTCAATAGGAGAATCACAATAGCAGATAACAGAAGCATTTATATCATGCAACGAAGCCTCCTTTCGTGTGTAGTAAGGAACGACTTTATTACCTTGCAATCTTCCTCGCAAACGGTAATGTTTCAATTCAGGATATATGGACGCGAGATCAACCTCTACTAAATCTTTTGGTGTAGCATAAATTGGATATTTATAACGCTCTGACTTTTTATATGACGCATGAATCTCAGCTTCATAATAGCCTGTCAAAAGCCCTCTTTTTTCTTCTTCTGCATTCATTATACGATAAGGAGTAAAATTTTTCTCTATAAAAGCTTTTACATCTGTTGTATTTTTTGCCTGTGTGCAGAGTTTACCATAAAAAGCTTCTCCTTTTTTTGTTTGACAGTTTTTCAAAAAAACGCCAAGAACATTTGCAAAATCTTCTTGCTCAAATTCCGGCAATACTGTAAATGAACTTGGCTGTAGTTTCGTATGCGAAGCATTTGGCAACGTAACTGAATTTTCTCTTGAATAAAAAAGAAAAAAGAGCAGAATAAAAAAGAAGATTATTATAGTTTTCATAAGCAGAATTATATCACTTTATTTTAAACTACAAAATGGGTATAATTCCACAAAAATTTTAAACAAATATAGGATTATAGATGGAAGAGTTAAGCTATTATGAGATTTTAGAAGTATCACAAGACGCAGATAAGGCGACAATCAAAAAAGCTTATAGAAAAATGGCAAAGAAATATCATCCCGATAAAAACCCGGGAGACGAAGAAGCTGAACATAAGTTCAAACTCTGTAATGAAGCTTATCAGTGTCTGAGTGATGATCAACAAAGAAGTATCTATGATAGGTATGGCAAAGAAGGACTGCAAGGCATGGGCAGCGGTGGAGGCTACAGTTCATCTGCAGGTTTTGATGATCTTGGTGCGATCTTTGAAGAGATGTTCAGCGGTTTTGGCGGAGGTGGCGGCAGCCGAAGACGACAAAATCCAGCAGATATGGATAAATATCCACTAGATATGAATGTAGATATGTACATTAGCTTTCAAGAGGCGATATTTGGCTGTGAAAAAGAGATAAAATACAGCTATAAAAAAGCCTGTGAACCATGTAAAGGTACCGGAGCAAAAGATGGCAAGTTAAAAACATGTCCGCAATGTAAAGGGCAAGGTCAGGTTTATATGAAACAGGGATTTATGACCTTTTCTCAGACCTGTCCACGCTGCCATGGAACGGGTTCTTCTGCAGCTGAAAAATGTCCAAGCTGTAAAGGTTTAGGCTATGAAGAGGTCAAAGATACAATAACTGTTTCAATTCCTAAAGGTATCGACAGCGGAAACCGCCTTAGAGTTTCAGGAAAAGGGAATATCGGTAAAAATGGTCATAGAGGCGATCTCTACATCACTTTTGAAGTAAAAGAAGATAAGCATTTTATTAGAAATGACAATGATGTTTATATTGAGATTCCTGTCTTTTTCACACAAGCTGTCAAAGGAGACACTTTAACCATCCCATCGCTTAGCGGTGAGCTTGAATTAAAACTCCAAGTAGGAACAAAGGACAAACAACGCTATACTTTTAGAGGTGAAGGGATTGAAGATGTTCATGGACATGGAAAAGGTGATCTCATTGCTATTGTTAACATCCAGTACCCTAAAAAACTAAGTGATGAACAGTTGGAACTACTTGATAAACTGCAAGAGAGTTTTGGCATAGAATCAAAACCACATGAAGGTGTACTTGACTCGGTAATAGATAAAATGAAAAGCTGGTTTAAGTAACTCTATAAATCGGCAGTATCAAAATCTTTACTCCAAAGCAGTTGGCAATAAAAAAGCTGCCGACTGTTTATACTTAAAAAGTTCATTTTCTCTATGACTAAAGTTGCTTTATAGCTTTATAAGCAACATCCATCATAGTTCGTATCTCATCTTCACTAATGATATACGGCGGCATAAAGTAGATAATATGCCCAAGCGGTCGCAGTAGAACACCGTGTTTGAGCCCATATTCATACACTTTCAGCCCTATTCTCTCCTCTGGCTTATACCCTTTTAGCTCAACAACACAGACCATTCCTGTTTGACGAATCTCTGCAACATTTGCCAAAAGTGCAAACTTTTCTAACTCTTTTGCCATAAAAGCAGCTTTTTGCCTGTTTTTTTCAATGATATTTTCATTTTCAAAAATATCAAGTGTAGCGTTTGCAGCAGTACAAGCAAGTGCATTACCGGTATAGGAGTGTGAATGTAAAAAAGCTTTATGTTCATTATAGTCACAATAAAATTTTGCATAAATTTCATTAGAAGTAAGCACGACAGAGAGCGGAAGATAACCACCGGTAAGTCCTTTGGAGAGTACTAAAAAATTTGGAGAGATTCCAGCTTTCTCACAAGCAAAAAGCTCCCCTGTTCGTCCAAATCCAACCATAACTTCATCTGCAATAAGATGTACATTATACTGCGTACATATCTCACGCAAACGTACCAAGAAAAAAGGATGATACATATGCATATAACCAGCCCCTTGAATTAAAGGCTCAACTATGATTGCACTGATCTCTTCTGCTCTTTCTTGACATAAACTCTCAAACTCTTTGGCTGCTGTTATAGCGCTCTCTTTTGTCATGTCTTTTGGTACGGGCGTTTGAACGGTATGCATTAAAAGCGGCTCATAGGTCTCTTTATAGAGCTCAACATCTCCCACACTAAGTGCTCCTATGGTCTCACCGTGATAGGAGTTAGTGAGTGAAACGAACAATGGTTTTTTAACACCACTGTTAAGATGTGCATGATAACTCATCTTGAGTGCCACTTCTACTGCAGATGAACCATTATCTGAGTAAAAACACTTTTCTAAACCCTTTGGTGTTAGTTTGACTAGACGCTCAGAAAGTCGTACAACCTGCTCATGCGTAAATCCTGCAAGAATAACATGTTCTAACGTATTGAGCTGCTCTTGTACCTTTTCATTAATATAACTGTTAGTATGTCCAAAAAGATTTACCCACCATGAGCTGATAGCATCTATATAACGATTTCCTTCAAAATCCTCCAAGTAGATGCCATGTGCATTTTTTATCGGTATAAGCGGCAAAGTTTCGTGATCTTTCATCTGTGTACATGGATGCCAAAGGACATTTAAATCTCTATTTTTCAAATCTTCATTTTTCATAATCAAATTATATCTTTCTCACTCCTCTTTATCAAGGTTAAAGGCGAATTAACCTAAAATTACACAAATTTGAATTAGAAGGTTTTTTACTATTATGATTACATGGATGCAAAGACACAAGAAGTGGCTTATTATTACTATTTGGATTTCAACAATCGCTTTTATCGGAGCTGGTTTTGTAGGTTGGGGACAATACAAATATGGCAGCAAAGCAAGTGCAGTAGCAAAAGTTGGTGACGTTTCAATTAGTATGAGTGAACTGCAGAAAGCTTACTCTCGTTTATATCAACAATATAATAAAATGTTACAAGGCAACTTTGATGAAGAAAAAGCAAAACAGTTTGGTCTACAAAAACAAGCACTACAACAGCTTGTACAACAAGCTCTCTTAGTAAACTTAGCTAAATCATACGACTTGATGGTTAGTGACATGGACCTCTTCAAAGTTATTCAGTCACAAAAAGTTTTTTATAAAAATGGTGCCTTTGATAAAGAGACATATAAACAAGTGCTTTCACAAAACAGAATGACACCAAAAGAGTACGAAAAGAGTCTTCGCAGAGATCTTCTCATCCAAAAAGCCATTGCCCTACTCCCTGTTAAAGCTTCAATGAAAAGAAAATCATAGATACACTCTTAAGCATCGCAGATAAAATCAACTATAAAATTCTCTCAGCAAATATGATTACTATAAAACCAACAGATACGAAACTTAAAACATTTTGGAAAAGTATGGAAAACAACTTTATGACAGATGTTAGTTATGAGATAAATTTTGTAAAACAGAAACCTGTAGTAAAAAGCTATGATGAGGCAGCAATTACTAAATATTATCAAGAAAACAGAACACATTTTAAAGATAAAGAGGGCAAGATTCTACCAATTACAGATGCGAAAGATGCTATCATCAAAGAGTTGAATATCAAGGCTTCAAAAGATGCTGCGCTTCGAACATACATTGCATTTAAAAAAGGCAGACTTAACCCAAGTGTCAAAAAACAGACTCTTACACTCTCAAAAAGTAACAATCCACTCAATGCAGCAGCACTTAAAAAAATAGCAGCACTCTCTTTAACCAAACCATATGCGAAACCTATTCTTGTTAACGGTATATACTATATAATTGAATTAGTAAAAACAAATCCAGCAATGCCAAAGTCATATGAAGCAGCAAAAGCAGAAGTTTTACCTCTTTACCTCCAACAAAAGAAAAAAGAGAAACTTTTTGCGTTAGCAAACAGTTCAATAGATACCTTTGTTGGTAAAACTACTGATTTTATCACTGTTAGTTCACTTGACAAAATAAATGGATTATCTAAAAGTGAAGCAGGTGAGTTTCTACAGAAGCTTTTCACTGCAAACAAAAAGAAAGCTTTTATAACATTAAAAGATGGAAAAATTGTCTTGTACAACATTTTGGAACAAAAACTGCTTAATAACAAAAACAATAATCAGAGTGATGTTATTACTCGATTAAAAAGTACAATGTTTAATGAAGGCTTATTGAAAACTCTTCAAAACAAGTATAAAACTGAGATATTTATCAAAGGACTCTAAATTGAGTAGAACTGTTTTAGCCATTGATATTGGCTCAACAAAAATTTGTGCTGTTACTGCTGAAATTGATAATGACAACAATATCTCCATCACAGGAGCAGGTACAACAAAAGCTCAAGGGCTTAAAAAAGGAAGTATCACAAACATTGAACTTGCCTCACGCAGTATAAAAACAGCTGTTGAAGATGCCAAGAGAGTTTCAGGTTCAACTGTGACAAGTGCCATTGTTTCTATCTCTGGAGCCTATACAAAAAGTCTTAATTCCAACGGAATCGTCAATATTCAATCAAAAGAGATATCGTTCGAAGAGATAAAACGTGTTATGCACACCTCTTTATACAATGCAAATATTCCAAATGAATATGAAGTACTCCATGCACTTCCATTTAACTTTAAAGTAGATGACCAAGATTACATCGAAGACCCGCTTGGCATGAACGCATCCCGTCTTGAAGTTGAAACACATATCATAACAACGCAAAAGTCAAATCTTAATAATCTCAAAAAAGCAGTTAAAGGTGCAGGTATTGATGTAGAGAACATTCTTCTTAACTCTTACGCTTCTGCCATTGCAACACTCAATGAAGATGAGAGAGAACTTGGTGCTGCTGTTATAGACATGGGCGGCAATACGAGTAATATTGCAATCTACTCCGGAAATTCCATTCGATACAATGATTATCTAGGTGTTGGTTCAAATCATGTCACAAGTGATTTATCTATGGCACTTCATACACCGCTCAATGTTGCAGACAAAGTAAAACTGACATATGGTTCTCTGCTCACTCCTAGCAACGACCTGATTGAGCTTCCTATTATAGGAGATGAAGAGACAACACATGAAGTCTCTTTAGAAGTTGTTCACAATGTCATCTTCGCAAGAGTTGAAGAGACACTCATGATACTTGCACAGTTCATTGAAAAAAGTGGTTTAAAAGACCAAATCGGAGCAGGCGTAGTACTTACAGGTGGTTTTTCAAAAATGGAAGGCATTAGAGATTTAGCCATTGCCACTTTTGGCTCTATGCCTGTACGTTTGGCAAAGCCGCGTGAGATGAACGGTCTTTTTGACACACTTAGAGAACCGGAATATTCAAGTGCAATTGGTCTTATTATGTATACGGCATCTCCGTATACTCCTTATGAGATTGATGTCAATAAACGAGTAAGACATACAAATGAAAAACCTACAGAGAATGTGCATGTAGATTTATCAGATACAAGTGAAAACTTAACAGCACCGCTTCCTCAAAAAGAAGAGCAGGCAACAAAAATGATAAACCTAGAAGCCGCACAATCCAAAAAGAGTGATGAAGCAGGAAGCTTAAGCAAATTTTGGAATTGGGCAACCCAGTTATTTTAAAGGAGTGAAATATGGAACCGTTTGTAATTGAAGAGACACATAACCCAAGTGGTGCACGAATCATAGCAGTAGGCGTCGGTGGCGGCGGTGGTAATATGATTGGGCACATGATTAATGAAAGCGTCAGTGGCATTGAGATGATGCTTGTCAATACTGATGCACAGGTACTCAGTGAAACAAATGCCGCAACAAAGATTCAAATCGGTGCGAAACTTACAAAAGGTCTTGGTGCCGGTATGAAGCCTAACATCGGTAAAGACTCGGCACTTGAAAATTATGATGATATTCGCTCTGCTTTAGAGGGTGCTGACATTGTATTTATCTCTGCAGGGCTTGGTGGAGGAACAGGAACAGGTGCTGCTCCTGTTGTTGCACAAATTGCCAAAGAGGTTGGTGCACTAACTATCTCTATTGTTACAAAACCATTTATGTTTGAGGGACGCAAGCGTCTTAAACTTGCAGAGACTGGTCTGGAAGAGCTTAAAAAAGAGAGCGATTCCATCGTCGTTATTCCAAATGATAAACTCCTTTCAATTATTGATAGAAAACTGGGGCTCAAAGAGAGTTTTAAAATTGTTGACTCTGTTCTTGCACAAGCAGTTAGCGGAACATCAGGTGTTATTCTCTCAAGCGGTGAAAATGACATCAACCTTGACTTTGCTGACCTGCAAACTGTCATGAGCCATAAAGGAATGGCACTTATGGGTGTTGGTGAGCATGAAGGTGAAAATGCTGCGTATGAAGCTATTAAGGCAGCTATCGAGTCTCCACTTTTAGACAACATGTCCATCAATGGTGCAATGGGTGTACTTGTTCACTTCAGTATGCATCCTGATTTTCCTATGATGGAACTCGCTGAAGCAATGGAAGTTGTTCATGAAAGTGCGCATGATGATGCAGAGGTTATCTGGGGTACATCTACAGATTCTACGCTACCTGAAAACTATGTAAAAATCACAATTGTAGCCACTGGCTTTGAAAGAGATTTGGCAAACAATGAAGACTTTGTAGCTGAAGAACCTATGGCAGCTCCACAGGTCAAAGTTCGTCCTCGTCTTGTTGTCGGTGGTGACTTAGACAGCGACTACTTAGACATTCCTGCATATATGAGACAACAACAAGATTAAATCTTGCCCTCTTCATTTGAAAAAATCATGAAGGCCAAATCACTCCTTGGTCTTCGTGAAAAATCTTCCCTCAAAGAGATTAAAAACAGCTACAAGAACCTGATGAAAAAATGGCATCCGGACAAGCATAAAGATGAAATTGATAAAGCGACAAAAATGAGCGCGCAAATCAATGAAGCTTACAAAACCATCTTAGATTACTGCAACAACTATGAATACCCTTTTGATGAAGAGAGTATCAAAGTATCCTACCAAACACCCTCCGAATGGATGAGCAATAAGTTTGGCAACAGAAAAGAGACAATCTAATATAAATACTTTTCTATTTCTTAAGTAACATTTTATATATTAACAATACAATTTAAAAGCATCTCTCTCATCTCTTCTTCTATAAGTGTTGCTACACCTAAACTCACGGCTTTATCATACTTACTGCCGGCATCTTCACCATAAATGAGATAGTCAGT
>FPHK01000104.1_pt1 | contig 38821 bp, 37 predicted proteins | sample 1057251 | NCBI WGS metagenome assembly FPHK01 (sample SAMEA4473311, study PRJEB15554) | hydrothermal vent metagenome | biome: marine basaltic hydrothermal vent biome; feature: marine hydrothermal vent; material: water | place: Pacific Ocean | collected 2011-06-14/2011-07-23 | depth 1155 m
TATGGAATGTTTCGCTTTTTATTTGATGTGCTCTACCCTTGGCCGCTTGAGTGGGGCATAGTTATCTTGACACTTGGTGCTCTCTCTGCCTTGATAGGTGTTTTGTATGCCCTGAGTGAACATGATATAAAAGCACTGCTGGCAAACCACTCTATTGAAAATATCGGTATTATCCTTATCGGTTTTGGAATGGGAATGATATTTGATACATTAGGGCTGAAGACACTCTCAACATTTGCTTTTATTGCAGCTGTTTTTCACACATTTAACCATATGAGTTTTAAATCACTGCTCTTTATGGGTGCGGGTGCACTGCTGCATCAAACCCATACAAAAAATATGGAAAAATATGGCGGACTCATTCAATCAATGCCCGTTACTGCCTTTACCTTTCTCATCGCAGCTATTTCCATCTCTGCCCTGCCGCCAAGCAATGGCTTTTTAAGTGAGTGGATGATATTTCAATCGATGCTTGCCTCTTCACACATCAACATCATCGCACTCAAACTCGCCATTCCTTTTGCCATCTTTGCCCTTGCCATGACAGGTGGTCTTGCAATCGCTTGTTTCGTAAAAGCCTACGGCATTACATTTTTGGGTCTGCATAGAAGCACCAATGCAAAACATGCCCATGAAGTGAACTTCCTTATGAAAAGTGGTATGATCCTAATGACTTTCGTTGTGCTCTCTTTAATGCTCTTTACACCTTTTTATATACACTATTTTGACAACATGATGCATGAACTTGGTCACGCTTCTATCTATGCACAGATCTTTCCTAACGGTATCTGGCATATGCACTCTGTCGGTACAAACGGCGGAATAGTTTCCCCGCTTATACTCCTGCTCTCTCTTGTTGGTATTACGGCACTGATGCTCTTTGCCTATAAAGTTTCAGGCGTAAAAACACGCATACACAATGCTTGGGCATGCGGCTACAAAACATCTCAAAAAACACAATACACAGCAACCGGATTTGCAGGTCCAATTCGTCGATTTTTCAACTGGCTCTACAAACCGGATGAACATTTTTCAAAACAGACCATTGCAGGATATGAGACAAAGTTTGATGATTCTCACTATGAAGTGCATGTCAAGCCGCTTTTTGAGAGAATCTTTTACACAAATGTTGCAAAAGCTGTCAATTTTATAAGCTACTGGATCTATCGTCTCTCTCACTTTGAGCAGACACGCTATGCAGCGATGATCTTTAACATCATGCTCATAGTCCTCTTTAGCTACAGAGTCTTTGCCAATAACTTTTCATGGGCGACATTTGTCTTGGAATTTTTCGTTATGATGATTTCTGTAAAAATTTTAATTATTGGAGATAAAAAATGATACTCTATTTTCTTACTATATTTCTACTTATTCTTATTGCACCAATTTTGCTCTCTTACATCAAAGCAACAAAGATGCTGCTGCTTTTTAAGCGTCCGATCTCCCTCTTTCAAGGTTATCGTGACTTTTCTAAGCTTTTGCATAAAGAGACCATTATTTCACCTGAGAGCAGTGCCATTACAAACTATGCACCTTTTTTGGTACTTTCACCGCTGCTTGTCGTTATGTTTTTTCTGCCACCGGTTGTCCACGGCAGTTACTATGTAAGTTTTGTCGATGCTTTTACCATTACGGGGCTTATCTCACTCTCAACCTTTTTTCTTATGCTTTTAGGGCTTGACGGTGCAAGTGCTTTTGGAGGTATGGGCAGCTCACGCGAAGCATTTATCTCTGCACTTGTTGAGCCGGCGATGGTACTTACTATATTTTCAGTTTCACTTATGGCAGGCAATCTAGGAGTTGGGCAAGCCGGTGTCAATCTTGCAGAGCATTTTCCAAAAGAGCATATGGCGAGTTTTCTCTTTGCCGGCATCAGTTTTTTCATTCTGCTTATTGCTGAAAATGGACGTATTCCTGTTGACAATCCTGAGACACACCTGGAGCTTACGATGGTGCATGAGGCGATGATACTTGATCTCACCGGTGTATATCTAGCTATCATCGAGACAGCGGCCTCCATCAAGTTTGTTATCTTTGCTTCTCTTTTTGCTTCACTCTTCATGCCTTTTGGTTTAGAGTTTGCAGCACCGATTGCATTTTTGATTTTTATAGTAAAACTCTTTTTTATAGCAAGTTTAGTTGCTTTACTTGAGGTAAACACTGCAAAACTACGTCTCTTTAAGATACCAAATCTTTTAGGGCTCTCCATAGTATTTGCCTTTTTATCTTTAATTACATTTTATGTTTTAGGAGCATAAGTCATGGTTGATTTTCTTATTGGACTCTTTTTAGCATCTTTAATAGTTGCTCTCTTTACTACACGACTCTACCGACTACTGCTGTGGTACTCAATGAACTCTTTGATGCTGGGTCTGCTTGCACTTATAATTGGCAAAAATCTGGATGACGAGGCGATGATTATAACAGGTATCATAACCATTGTTGTCAAAGCAGTCGGTATTCCCTATATTCTTAAAAATTTAAGTCAAAAATTTCATTTTGTACGCCATATTACACCTGAAATAAAAGTACAGTATGCCATTATGCTTGTTCCTGCTATTTTGGTTTTTACATTTTACCTCTCAGAACCCATCACACATATGATAAATACCAATGCTAACTATGTTGCCATAAGCATCTCTTCTCTGTTTCTCTCACTCCTACTAATGATGGAACATAAAAATGTTGCACCAAAGATTGTAGGATTTTTGAGTATGGAAAATGCCCTCTTTTTGCTTGGAATCACCGCCACAAACGGTATGCCAATGCTGGTCGAACTTGGTATATTTTTTGACCTGTTAATGGCCATTGTCGTCATTAACCTTCTATTTCATAAAGAGGAGCTCAAAGTATGAATCTTACCCTTTTACTACTGCCTGCCATCATCATGTTTGGTGTCAGCTTTTTTAAAAATGACAAAGCGAAATATCTGCTTGCCTTTACATCCTTTGTCATTTTAGGACCAATTATTGAGCTTTTTTTACTCCCCAAACCTTATAATGTTTTAGGGAGTTATCTTGTTGCAGACAAACTTGACACCTATGTTCTTTTAGTCTCTTCCATTGTCGGTATCGGCGTAACTCTGGCACTTTTAACGCTAGATAAACATGTAAAAGTCTCTCCAAAAGCATACAGAAAATTTTACAGATTTTTCGCTATTTTTTGGATTGGGCTTATCTTTTCCATCCTTTCAAATCATATGGGAATTTACTGGATAGGACTTGAACTTGCCACACTCTCAACTGTCTATATGATTAAAACCAACTACACGGCAGCTGCCCATAAAGAGGCATGGAACTACATGATAGTAGGTGCCATTGCCGTTTCACTCATTCTCTTTGGCATCATCCTTATGTATGCAAGTGCCAAACCGATTTTGGGAGAAAATGCAATGCAGTTTGACCTGCTTCTAGCTCACGCAAAAGAGATACCATCACCTTTTCTTTTTGAGATGGGTTTTGCCATTGCAACCATAGGCATGTTTGTAAAGATGGGTTTTTTCCCAATGAATCTGTGGCTTGCCAATATTGAGAGAGCCTCTTTTTACCCTGTTGCAGCACTTTTTAGCGGTATTTTAGAGTCAGCCGTCATTGTCGGTTTTTTTAGATTTTCAAAAATTGCAATGGAAGTCAACTATAACCATCTTTTCATTTTTGTCTTTGTCTATACACTGCTTACGATTTTTATCGTCTCTTTTTTAATCTTTCGTGCCAAAGATTTCATGCGGCTCTTTTCTCTCTCCGGAGTAGAACATATGGCTCTCATTGTCATTTTCTGGGTAAGCGGAGCACCGTTTGCTGCCCTGCTTCACTTTGGAGCGCATGCCTTTTTAAAACCGGCTCTTTTTCTCTCCACTGGTGTCTTAGAGTCCAATGGAAAGTATAAAATAGCAGGAGCACTGAGAGGATATAAAGGAATCAAGGGAACACTCTTTTGGTTTTTGGTCTCACTCTTTTTGCTTGCAATCATCTCTCTACCGCCAAGTCCGATGTTCTTTAGTGAACTTTATGGTTTTGGAGCAATGATAAGCACAGCCAAAGAGAGTAATCATATGCTTGCCATGATAGGTGCAATTCTCTTTTTGCTTGCCCTGCTCTCTATAATTTTTTATCGTTTTGTAGCCATTTACCAGTCTATGAAATACGAAGGCGAAGAGGAAGCAAAAACTGTCTATAGCAGTGAACTTTTTGCTCTTGTTATATTTGCAATATCTTTGATGGCACTACTGCTTCCATCATCACTTGCATACTTAAAATCGATTGCGTGAGGAAGAAAATATGAGATTTATAGCCCGTTATGCAAAAGAACTTGAGAATAATTTTGAAATTATTACAGTTTATGAAGATGAAATAACAAAAGAGAGCATCTCAAAGCAGAAACCCTACATAGAGACTTTGGCAAAAAAACATCCTGCAGCTATCTGGTTTGAGAGAAAGATGTACGATGATTTTGGCATTATCACACAAGATGCCTTTGACAAACGCCCGCTTGTACATCAAGAGCGTTTTCCTAAAGAGACACATCCACTCAGAAAAGATTTCCACAAAACTAAACTCCAAGAGGCAGAGTATCTGCCTTACAAATATGAAGCTATTAAAGGTGATGGTGTTTTTCAGGTTGCCGTTGGACCGATTCACGCAGGTATTATAGAACCGGGACATTTTCAGTTCTCTCAAGCAGGTGAAGATATGCTCCATTTAGAGGTGCGTCATTTTTACAAAAACCGCGGTATTGAAAAGATGCTTGAGAGCAAAACACTCCAAGAGGCAAAGCCTATCATTGAGCGCATAAGCGGTAATGAGAGTATAGCTTATCAGATAGCACTTCGCGATATTTACCTTCAAGCCACACAACAAGAGCTTCCAATGCCACTACGCAAACGTCATGCACTGCTTTTGGAGCTTGAACGTATCATCCACCATCTTACCGATGTTGGTTTTATCCCAAATGATGCAGGTTTTGCAGCTGCACTTGCTTATGCTTCACGACTTGCAGAGGATGCACGCCGTAAAATGCAAGAACTCACACAGCATCGTTTTGGATTTGGTGCGATAGAGTGGCAGATAGAGTCCCTTGATATAACAGCATTGCAAAAATGGCTTGAAAAACTTGAAGAAGAGATACTATTTTTTGAAGATTGGATTATGGATATTCCTTCACTTTGGGATAGATTTGACACAACAGGAAAACTCCCACTCAAAAAAGCAATCAAGTATGATACTGTCGGTGTTGTTGCACGAGCTTCAGGCGTTAGTGTAGATAGAAGACTCAACAATTTTTATCTTCAAAATGGTTTTGTTATGGCAAGTGAAGTAAGCGGTGATGTCGGGGCACGCTTTAAAGTGCGTTTGGCAGAGATAAAAAATTCAATTGTAATGATGCACAATTTTCTTGAAGCCGACAAAGCTTCATTAAAGATAGGCAATGTAGATGATGGCTCTTTTTCAAGTTTTGCAGAGAGCTCACTTGGAGAGCTCTATATGGCAATTGAGATCAAAGATGGCGTTATTGAACGCTTCTTTGTCAGAGATCCAAGTTTTGTAAATTGGCAGGCACTCCACATTATGATGCGCAGTGACATCATCGCCGATTTTCCACTCATCAATAAAAGTTGTGATTTAAGCTATGCGGGGAATGACTTATGATTAAATTTTGGAACAAAAGAATAAAACACGGTGTTTTAACAGAGAATCCTGAGCTAGATCAAGAGCTGGAAAAAATCAAAAAAGAGATCAAAGAGAGTGTCAAGAAAAAGTTTGCCGGCTCACTTGCCATTAGAATGGTGGATAGCGGCAGTTGTAATGCCTGTGAAGCAGAGTGCAATGCACTTGCAAACCCCTACTATGACCTCGAACGTCTGGGTATCTACTTTGTAGCAAGTCCGCGTCATGCAGATGTAATGCTGCTAAGCGGCATAATGACTTTTAATATGACGCCGCATGTCAAAGATGCCTATGAGCAGATTCCTGAGCCAAAATGGGTTATAAGTATGGGAGACTGCCCTGCTATGGCAGCACCTTTTGAAAAAACCTATGCCATCAATGCACCCGCAGAAGAGCATCTTCCCATCACACACCACATTGCAGGCTGTCCACCAAGCCCACTTGAGATCATGCAGGGCTTACTGGAGTTTTTGAGAAAGATTGAATCAAAATAATACTGTTTCAATTTGATAGTTGAAAGTTAGTTGCCTTTGGTATAATGTATTCGCTGTTATATTTTATAATTTTCTTATAGGTTTATTAGATATTAAAGCTATAATAACAATTTTAAGGAGCAACACATGAATACACTAGCAATAACCAGTGCAATAATACTCTTTGCACTTGTGATCATCATCAAAGGAATCAAGATCGTTTCACAAGCGAACAAAGTAGTGATTGAACGACTTGGGAAATATAACAGAACACTGACTGGAGGTTTACACTTTATCATTCCTATTATTGATTCTGTAAGAGCAACATTAACACTACAGGAACAAACAATTGATATTCCTTCACAAAGCGTAATCACTAAAGATAATGTCAACATTACCATAGATGGGATCGTATTCTGCAAAGTACAAGATGCTGAGATGGCCACCTATAATGTAATGAGTTTCAAAAATGCTATCGCAAAACTGGCACAAACGACACTCAGAAGTGAAATAGGTTCAATGGAACTAGATGAATCACTTTCAAATCGTGAGACATTAAATATCAAACTGCAAGAAGCCCTTGGCGATGCAGCTGAAAATTGGGGTATCAAAATAACCCGTGTTGAAATATCTGACATATCTGTTCCTAAAGAAATCGAAAAAGCAATGAATATGCAGATGGAAGCAGAACGTGAAAAAAGAGCGATCCAAACAAAAGCGGAAGCTGAAAAACAGGCACAAATCAAAGAAGCAGAAGCGTATAAACAATCAGAAATCCTCAAAGCAGAAGCAATAGAGAGAATGGCAGACGCAAAAAAATATGAGCAGGAGAAAATAGCACAGGGGCAACAAAAAGCAATGGAGATGATTAACGAAGCGATGAGCCAAAACAAAGAGGCCTCAGAATTTTTACTCGCAAAAGATCGTGTTGCAGCTTTTGCAAAGCTTGCCAAGAGTAATTCAAGCAATAAAATGATTCTTCCTTACGATGTCACACAAATGATAGGTTCAATGAGTGTTACAGGCGAAGCATTTTTCCAAGGTCTCAACAAAGGTAATAACAATGCAAATACCAATCTTTGATCTTTTTTCCCCAATAATACTTATAGCTATCGGCATAGCACTGATTGCTATTGAAGCGTTGTTATTCTCATTTTTTATCTTTTGGTTTGGAATTGCAGCAATTATTGTTGGTATATCTTCGTACTTCATTACCTATTCAGATGGACTGTGGCAGTTAGCAAGTATCGCTATCTTAGCTATGATACTGTTACTAAGCCTTAGAACCAAATCAATAAAAATGTTGATGAAAGCTAAAAAGCATAATCATAACGATGACTTTTTTAATGAAAGCGGTGAAGGGGTAATTAAAAAAGATACAGTCTATTTCAAAGGCACTTACTGGAAAATAGGCTCTGCAGAAAGCTTTAAAGATGGTGATAAAGTACGTGTTACCGGTACAAAAGGTTCTGTAGCATTTGTTGAAAAACTATAATAACAGGTAAAAAATAATGTATAAACAAAACATCGTTAGTCACGTTTTTTCCAGCAGTTACGGTATCGCCTCAACGGCAATAGCCGGTTTTGGAGGATTATTTGCAGATGCCATTGCCGGAAAAGACGGTTTTATAGCAACACTAATCATTTCTCTCACTATACTGGCGTATGGATTTTACAAAGAGATGAAAATAGCAAAGCTCTATAAAAATGAAATTATTCCAATTCCTGTTGTAATAAGTGTGGATGACAATACACCACTAGATATATTATTTAAAGAGCTTGTTGCATCTATTGCCAGATATGACAAACAATATGAAGCATTGGATCAAAAACTTTGGAGCTATTTTGGTATTGCAAAAGAGAGGCTGCTGTTTAAGTATGACGGAGATATGTACAATCATGACAGATTGGTAAGTTTTTTACAAATCATTCGTCATGAACTCAACAATGTACAGCAACTTTTAGAGAACCAAGTACAGTTTCATATCTTGTTTTTACGACGTCCTGCAATCGCTATGGCAGTTGGCAGTATGTTTCGTACAGATGGTATTGTTGTATATCAAAACAGTGATCATGATCATAAGCTCAATCGTGTTGCCAAAATTGATTCAAGAAAATATAAAGAACATCTTGAGACCCTGCAACATTTTAAACTTTCAAAAGAGCTTAACAATCTACAAAGCAAAGAGTTGCTTTTAGTGATACAGATTTCCAGTCATAAGGTTAATATCAAACATAAAGCTCTCAGAGGATTTAGCAATGTTATACAGATGCATTCTCTCTATAACGGCACACTACCCCCGGATGATGCAAGTTATCAAAAAGATTTTTGGGTAGAGAATGCTCAAGAGATATATAACATAGTCAATGAATATAAAAACAGTTTTGAGTCTATAACGATTTTACACTCAATGCCTGAAGCAATAGGGATTATCTTGGGGATGTCTTTGGAAAACTATTGGGATATCAATATATTGCAGTATGATGCGGGGGACTACAAAAGTGTTGTGAGATTAAATAAAATAAAATACTACTTTTAGGAGAGAAGATGGCGCTAAAAAAAGAGTGTATCGCTTTTAGGGATGCTGCAAAGTTAGTCAAAGAGACAACATGGCTAGAATCCAAACTTGCCGAGATGGGTGCTGAAGGTGCAGGTATCTGGGAAAAGTTTAACTATTTACGTTCAAAACTCCCGCAAAAAATGGAAAAAGAGCTTATTGAAATAGCAACTATCCGTAATGAAGCAGTACATGGAAATCCAAATATTCCCAATCTCGATGATGTGCTCATTCGTGCTCAGGCTTTGAAAAATATATTACACAACAGAGTAAAGTTAGATCTGCTTCTAAAGGAAACAGATGGCTATCAAAAACAGTTTCAATCAGCAAATATCAAGCAAAAAGAGTTTCATGATGCAACAAAAAAATGGTTAAATGCTCTCAATGAAGAGGATCGTCACTGTCAAGGATGTCTTGCAGATGGTATAGACATCCTTATATCAAAAAAAGCAAAACACTTTAATTATATAAATTCTTTTATACAAGACAAGGCTTTAGTTGTTTCTTTGTATAAAGAGTTACAAAAAGAGTGGGCAGTTTTTCATGAAAGTAAAAAAGAGTTTTCTGTATTGAACGAACACTTTTTTATGCAGCAAGAAAAATTGGAAAAAGAGTCAAAAATATGTTCCGTCTGTGTGAGTGATGAGTTTAAAATATTTGTTAAAGATGTAAAAAAAGCTATAACACACCTAAAAAGAAAACTCTTCTTCTATAAAATGAAAAAGTTTTTTCTTCATCCCTTATGGATATCTTTTTATATTCTTTCAATTGTCTTTATAGCACTTGTTTTATATAAGGAGATATTATGAAAGAAAAAGATCTTGCAGAAGCGCTGTGTCTGTTTAATAAGATAGAAAATCTGATGCGAAACAAAGGTGCAAAAGGAGAAAGCTTTAGTGATCTAGTCAAAAGTTTTAATCCTGTCAAAGATGATAATAAACTCCGTTCTTGTCGAGAATTTACCAAAGAGGTTGGACATATGTTCTATTTTGACAGCGGGAATGAAACATATTTACTCAAAGATGATTATATATATGATGAAGAGAAGATAGAATATATTTATCGAAGATATTTTAAAGTGGATGAAGATGAGTATATTGATGTTGAAACTGTATATACAGAATGCAAAAAACGAATAAAAAACTACTACGAAGCAGCAGAAAGTGCTATGGATGGTTTTTATAAAAATCTTAAAATCATTGGACATGAAAGAAATCAACTCTTACACATTTATGATTATGAAATAACTAATTTTAAAAAATTTAAAAAGGCCTGTAAAGAGATTATAAACTACCTTGAAACTGGGAAAAAGCCGTTCTTCTCAAAGACACAGTTGCAACATTCTGATAGTTATGGAGTAGATGATCCTAGCTTTTTTTGGATCAAATTGTGCTTTTTTGCATTGGTTATTTTGTTTGGATTACACTATAGTGATGTATGTCATGAGTGTGCTAAAAAAGAATACTATGGTGTAGCTCTCGGTGCAACTTTAGCTGCTACACTTTTTTTCTTTCCGCTTCTTAGGATTGTATTAGGAATAGTGAGTTTCATATTAGACAATATTATCTTTATAATGATCGGATATTTTCTTTATATTTTTGTCATAAAAAAGTATCTTTGAGAAGATTTTTCTCTCTGATTTATACTGGTTCATTTGCAAATCCCTACGATTTCAGAGCTTATTGCAGTTTTTGAGAAAGATTTAGAAATTTAGTGATATAATTAAGTTAAAAAGAGCAAACAATGAATAGACTTGAACATGTAGGACCAAAACCAATTATTTCTGCAACAGGTATAGATTTTGATAAAAATCACGATGATAAATATAATTATCTGCCTGCACTGATTGAACTCATAAAAGCACTTGACCATGACTATTTTGAAAATAAACAGTACACTTTTGAAGCAAATCCACAAAAATTAAGTAATAAGGAAATATGGAATGCACTCCACTCCTATTGTCCTGACTTAGAAAATCGTTTACAAGAAAAAGAGAAACAGGTTGCATTAGAGATAGAAGAAAAATTAGAGACTATTGAAGCGAATAAAAATCTTGGATTTGATGCAAAAACCGCTTATAAAAATAATGTAAAAATTATGCGCGATTACCTCATCAAATTTGCATCTAATGAAGTAGCTTATAACTGTGCACTCAATAAACTCGCGCAAATTGTAACAAAAGATCATATAGACTATATTATCGTGCCTATGTTTCAAAAATTTGCTTATGTTCTGCATCAACTACAAGGTATCTTAAAAGATCAAAGACACCCTGTCGATACACAACTTGATATTTTTGAAGAAAATGGAAAGATGACTGCTAAATTAAAGGTTATAACTTTAGTTTAGTATCTCTAAATCTTACTTTCTCTCCCGCTTGTATTAATAAAGCGTCAGAGATCGTTACGCTTCATTCGTTTTCAAAAAAAGAGTTTGGATTTCAGCAAAAAAGAGTTGCTTATTTTTTATGACGGAACCACGGAGCATTATGCGATTTAAAAATGCTCTGCGATAATCGGAGAGCTCAATCCTCTTGGCATCATAAATATCATGACTGTAAACATCGTCATTTGTCACTATCATCATCATACTGTCATCATCTATCAAATTGATTAAACTTGCATATTTATAGACAATATCCCGTTTTTTCATCTTTCTAAATTTACACTCTATCATATGCAAATGGTTCTCTTTCATTAAAAGGATGTCAAACTCATTTTCAACCCCCACTGCATCACTGAGTGGTTGTCGCACTTGAACTCCCATCTCTATATCATCAAACCCCATATCTTTAATAAGCAAATAGACATAGTATTCAAAAAGCCCTCCCGTAATAAGTGGAGCATCTCTAAATATATCAAATCCCATACTCTTTACAAGCTGTAACGCTCTTGGATATTGTGCTCTATTTTTACTACTTCGATGTGTAATATCTTTGTTTAAAAGTTCCATCTCTTCAGAATAATTATTAAAAAGCTCTAAAATCTCTCTGCGATATTTGTTTGCAAACTCTTTGTTGCCTTTTTGTGTAACTTCCAAGCCTTTGAGAAGGAAATGGTCTTCAATAGAGAGGGACTCTTTTATTTTATAGTTTTTTATGCTCTCGTATGTTGTAATATTATAGCTGTTTTCATACATATCATAACTGATAAATTTCACACCTTTGGGCAATAGTTTTGCAGCAAGTGCTATGCCTATATTTGCCAAACCATCTGTTATATTTATATATATCTTTTGAGGGTCTGACTCAAGATTATCTATATGGTCTATAAGCTTTTCTATACTTTTTAAAGAGTCTTCATCGATCTTAAACTCTTGGGTTATAAATTTTAAATTATATTTTGCATTAAATTTTTTTAATGATGCAACTATTTTTCTATGTTTACGGCGTTCGTTAAATGCATCATCATCTACAACTAAATGGTAATCTATTTTATCTTTAAATTCATTATAAATTGGGAAAATTGATGAGTGAAAATCCCCTACTATTGATACTAAAAGCAATCATCTTCCTTTTTATTTTTATGTTCATAAAATTACAATTTTAATTTAGCTATCGTATCTCCAAATCTTACTTTCTCACCCGCGTGCATCAGCACGCTCTCAAACATCCCTTTTTCTGATAGAATGACAATGGTTGATCCCATCTCAAAACATCCAAAATCATCTCCTTTATCGAGGTAGAGATTATCAAATTTATAAACCTGCTCACCCACTACATCTGCATCTGTTTGAATGCGAGGCTCAAAACTCACTTTCATTACCCCGACATTCAAAGCGCTTACAAGCACCATATAAAAGATTTTGCCCCCCATCGTCTCACACTGCAAAACAACCCGCTCATTTTCAATAAAAAGATTAAGACGTTTTTTAAGTGATGGAAAATTAACAGGATAGAATTTCCCCGGAATATGTACAGCTTTTAAAACTTTGAGATTTGTCGGTATATGATAGCGATGATAATCTTTTGGTGAGAGATAAAAATTGATAAAATCACCGTCATGTATGGCATCTTTTTCTGCCTGCGTGAAGTTGTTGCCTAAAAGTTCATCTGTTTTATAACGCATTCCCTTTATCTGCAAAGCATAATCATCAATCAATGTTCCACACTCCGAAATAAGCGAATCACATGGAGAGATAAAATCTTCCGCAGCCAAAGAGAACTTCCTTGGTTCACGCAGATGCCTTGTAAAGAGTGCATTGAGACTTCTATATCTATTTGGCTCATAAAACTCGCTCATATCCAGACCCATTAGACTCACATAGCTTTGATTGACTATATTTTGAAACCATTTTGGAAACTCTTTGGATGCGAATTTTCCAAATGTTTGTGAAATTGCCGATGTAATATGTTTTTTTTGCATTGTTCTTTTAATCCTTAGTTAATTTTTCTTTTTGCTATCTCTTCGATAAGTACCGTTGCGTACGAGCCTTTTGGCAGAGTAAAGTTAAGTTCATACTGTGCCTCTATCGGGTTAAAACGTCCCTCTATATCTGTTGGATAGATCCATGCATAACGCCTTGCACCATCTGCATTGATTGTATCATCATACTCTTTTTCAATGACTCTGGCTTCCATAGCAGCAAGCCGGGCTTTTTTTCCAGGAAGCAATCCTGTAACACTTACATCACGCTCATTAAAACGCTTTAAATCATCCTCTGCACCCTCATAATCAAAGAGTCTTCCATAAGGATAGTGTTCCATAACATCTCCAGTGATCAGTTTAAAAGGATGCGATTGTGCTTTCATCTTTTTTACTTCATCATTTGGCATATTGAGCAGTGATTCCAATTCACTTGCTTCAAAACTGTTCACAAGAGAGTTTATCTCAAGTCTGCGTGAGAGCCAGAGATTGAAAAGATGAGACTGATAGGCATTGATAAGCAGTTTTTTGACACGCGGATTACGTTCACGCGCCTCCCCTTTTGCCAATTTTTCTCCGAGTATGTGGTTATCTCCGTCATTCCCAAAACGCTGGTATCCAAAAAAGTTCGGCATTCCCTGCTTGTCAATATTTTTCAGCGCCTCATCAATTTTTGCAGCTGCGGTAGGATTGACCTTTTTTAGCTTGATATAGAAACGGTTCCCTTTAAGATGCCCTATTCTAATCTTATTGTTATGGTAGGTTTTTGAGAGAATTTTAATGCCCTCAAAGTTAAAATTCTCCATAGCTTCTTCATATTTTTTATGCAGTGAAATATACTGCTTTGTCATTGCATGCTTATCTTTAAGTCCTGCATACCCTATCTCTTTGTTCTTAATGCCCAAATATCTGGCGATCTGCCCTATCATCTCTGTGGTAGAGAGATTTTTCTTACGCACAAACAGCACAAGATGTTCTCCCTCGCCACTAAACTCATACAGAGGTATCTCTTCAACGACAAAATCTCTTGGTGTCTGCTTAAAGTGAAAGTCAATGCTTGCATGTCCAAGCGAATAAAATCTATCCATTATCTCTTTTCCTAATTTAAAAATGATGCGCTTTACATCTGTTTACATATTTTTTACGTGTTGCGTTTGCAAAAATAGTAATTTTTGTTCTACTTTGAGCAGATCGTCTAAGTAGTGCCTTTTTATCTCGTCTATCAAATGCAACAAGCATCTCATACTCTTCTCCACTACACCCTTTACTTTTTAGGATTTTTTTATCAAAAGAGATACCACATCTGTTCAGTTTAAGTATCTTTTGCAAATCACTAAAAAGTCCATCTGAGATATCCATTCCGGCTTTTAAATAGCGAGCAGCCCTTTGCACAAATGCTTCGCGTAATACAATATTTACAAATTTTGACTTTTTATTTATCTTACCGCCACGAAACAGCTTTTGCAAATCTTTAGCACTCCTGCCAAGTTCACCCGTATATGCTAAAAGATACCCTTTGCGAATACCTTTACGAAATAGTGGTTTTTTACTTTGTGAAATTATTGTAACACTAATATCAAGTTTCGTATTACTGATCGTATCACCACCGACAATCTCTATATTGTAGCATTTTGCAGCATCTTTAAACCCAGCAGCTAACTCTCGCATCGCTTTTTTATCCATACTTTTTGGCATGGCAACACTCAGCAGTGCATAACAAGGATTAGCATTCATAGCAATGGCATCTGAGATATTAACCAGCATAGCTTTTTTTGCTATTTGATAGTAACTCATCCACTCTTTTTTAAAATGTACATCTTCAAAAAAAGCATCTTTTGAGTAGATAAAATTACCTATAACAGCTGCATCATCACCTATATAATTATTGTTAAAAAGTGATATAAAATAATTTTCTAAATTCAAATTCCCTCTTTCTACTTAAGCAAATCTTAATCGTAGCCGATATAGAATACAAGATATTATAACATTTTTAGGAAAATTAATTATTATGAAACCCTCTATTAAAAAAATATTTCAGAGTTTAAATACATATTTACTCTTTATTCTTGTGACTGCAACACTTGGTCTTTTGTTGACTTTTGAACATGCTCTTTCTTTTGACAAGGTTGACAATCTTGTCAATCAAAAAAAGATTATTGCATCTTTAACAAAACTTGATAAAAGTGACTTGGAACTTGCACTCATCCAATTCAATGGAAAAAGCACTCGTTTACATCAAGAGATTGACAAACTACGCACAATGTATAGATATGCATATATGGATAAATACCTTATTCATAACAAAAACGAGTATTTAGCTGATCTAGATCAACTCTCTAGCCTTACAGACAACTTTAACAAAGCTGCACAAGAATACTATGTAGATACAAAAAGCAAAAATCTTGAGATCAAAGCAAAAAAAAATCTTGATACTGCTTTTAATAAAATAAACAAACAGATCAATACAATACTCATCAAAAACATTCATTACGATGAAGAAAAATTCAAATATATAAAATACACTATTATAACCGTCTTTATTCTTATTTTATTTGCAACTATTTACTATCGCAGAACATTAAATCTTATTTATAAAGACATTGAATTTCTACTTCAAATAAACAAAAAGAACAAACATCATACTATCTACTCTCAAGAAGTTGATGCCATAGCACTACGTGTAAATAGAAAACAGACAACCAATGATAACAATCCTGATATGTTAGATCCTGTAACAGAGATCAACAATTACAAAGGAATGATCAATGATTATTCTCTTAAAAAAAGAACACAAGATAGTAACTTTACCGCTGTAACTATTTTAGAGATTGATAATTTTTCAAAATCCAAACGAGTATTTCCTGAAGATGTCACACAAACAATACTAAAAAAGATAGCTTACACTATCTCTCTTCATCAACAGCCGCTTGATATTATTGCTCGAACGGACTACAATCAATTTACAATTATTCTTTCTCGTCCTTCAAAAGAACAAGCTTATAAAGATATGGAACTTATTCGTGAAAGTATTTCAGAACTTAAATTTAATATTCCACATCAAGAAGCTGCACACATTACGGTAAGTGGCGGCTTTATCATTAAGCCAAACAACACCTCTTTGGAAGAAGCAATAAAACAGGCAAAAGAGATTCTCTACTATGCGCAATCACTCGGCACAAACAAAATTATGCAAACAAGAGATCTTGCACATAAAGATGTGTAATTTCTTTATAGATGTCTCAAATAGTAACAATCAGAAACTTCCTTAAAACAAACGCTACATTTAACCTGCACTAAGGCTGAATCCGATATAATCATTTATTATTTTAGTTCTTTATTGAAGGAAAGTTAATGAGTATTCCTATTTATACTTACGATGCAATTGTTGTTGGTGCGGGTCTTGCGGGATGTGCAGCAGCAAGAGAGTTGCAAAATGCAGGAAAAAAAGTTGCTGTTATTACAAAGCTCCATCCACTAAGAAGTCACTCGGGGGCTGCTCAAGGTGGTGTCAATGCAGCATTTAGTGATGAAGACAGTATTGAACTGCATGAGTTTGATACAGTCAAGGGTTCTGATTATTTAGCAGATCAGGATGCGGTTGAATTCATGTGTAAAAATGCACCTGAGACAATTCGCTGGGCAGAAAAGATGGGTGCAGCATTTAGCAGAACTGCTGATGGAAAAATTGCACAGCGCCCTTTTGGCGGACAATCTTCTCCTCGTGCATGCTATGCGAAGGACAGAACAGGATTAACTCTTTTACAAACTATTTACGAACAAGCAGATCGTGTTGGTGTAAAATTTTGGGATGAATGGTATGCTGCAGATATCATCTATAAAGATGGTAAAGTTTCCGGTGTTGTCGCATTTAACATTCGTGATATGCAGATGGCTATTTTTAATGCGAAATCTGTAATGTTTGCAACAGGCGGCTATGCAAGATGTTATAAAATCAACTCAAATGCACATGCAAATACAGGTGACGGTCTTTCTATTGTCGCACGCCATGGTATTCCGCTTGAAGATATGGAATTTGTTCAATTTCACCCGTCAGGTCTTTCAGGAAACGGTGTTCTCATCTCTGAAGCTGCTCGTGGTGAAGGTGGTCGCCTTTTCAACTCAAAAGGCGAACGTTTTATGGAGAAATATGCTCCAAATGCGCTTGAACTTGCATCTCGTGATGTCGTTTCACGTGCAATCTTAAATGAGATCAGAGAAGGTCGCGGTGTTGGACCAAGAAAAGATGCTGTTTATCTTGATGTAACACACTTAGGAAAAGATCTTATTATGGAGAGACTTCCTGAACTACGTGAGCTTGCTATCACTTTCCTCGGTCTTGATATGATAAAAGAGCCGATTTTAATCTCAGCAACTGCACACTACTCTATGGGTGGTATTCCTGTTAATATTGCAGGAAATGTACGTAAAAACAATGAAGAACTTGTAGAAGGTTTTTATGCTGCGGGTGAATGTTCTTGTGTATCGGTACATGGTGCAAACCGCTTAGGTGCAAACTCTGTTCTTGAAGCACTTCTTTTTGGTCGCTATGTCGGAAAAACAATGGTTGCAGAGATCGACGATATTGAACTTCGTCCTGCAACAGAAGAAGATGCACAAACTGCACTCACAGAGATAGAGACAATACTAAACAATAACGGAGATGAGACAGTACCACAAATCCGTGAAGAGTTGCAACAGTGTATGACAGCAAATGCCGGAGCATTTAGAACAGAAGAGACTATAGCAGAAGCAATTAAAACAGTAAAAGAACTCCGTGAGCGTTTTAAAAATATCCGCATTAAAGACAAATCTAAAGTTTTTAATACAGAACTGCAAGAGGCTATCGAACTTGGACATATGCTTGATTATTCTCTCTTTATTGTTGAGTCTGCACTTCCTAGAAAAGAGAGCCGTGGTGCACACTACAGAGAAGATTTTCAAACTCGTGATGATGAAAACTGGTTAAAACACACGATGGCTTATATGGATGAAAATGGCAATATCAACCTTGATTACATGGATGTTGTACTTGGCAAACATGAGCTCAAAGCAAGAAATTACTAAGGATAATTTATGAGTACAGAACATAAAATAACTACACAGCAAGTAAACTTTAAAGTATTTCGCTTTAATGCTGATGAAGATTATCTTCCATACTATGAAGATTATAATATGGAAGTCACTTCAGAAGAAGTTGTACTTGATATATTAAACAGAATTAAATGGGATCATGATGGAAGCTTTTCATACAGAAGATCATGCCGTCATGGTATTTGTGGTGCATGTGCCATTAAAGTAAATGGTCGTTCAACGCTTGCATGTAAAGAGAGCATGAATGATATGGTTGCACTTTTTGGAAATGAACTTACTATCGAGCCACTCAGTAAAAAACGTGCTGTTAAAGATATGATTATTGACAAAAGTGATTTCTGGGAGAAACATGAAGCAGTAAACCCATACCTTGTTGCAGATATTGATGAAACACCTGAAAGCGAAAATCTTGTATCACCACAAGATGCAGATGCACTTGATGATGCGGATCTTTGTATTCAATGTGGTGCGTGTCACTATGCTTGTCCTGTTGTTGAAGTAAACGAAGAGTACTTTGGTCCTGCAGCATTTGCAGCAGCATACAGATTCTCTGCTGATGTTCGTGATGAATCTCAAGATAGACTTAAAACGGTCAACGAAATGGGACAAGGTGTTTGGGATTGTGTAAAATGTTTTGAATGTGCAGAGGTGTGTCCAAAAGAGATTAATCCAATCGCTAAGATTACAAAACTGCATCAGATGGCATTCCAAGAAGGCATTGCACAAAATAATGTTGCAGTGCGTCACGCAGTCGGATTTAAAAAATCAATTGAAAAACGCGGTGTACTTGATGAGGGCGGCTTAGTACTCTACTCAGAAGGTCCATCAATCGTAAAACATATTCCTGTTGCACTTAAAATGTTCAAAAAAGGCAAAATTGCAATGCCATGGGATATTCCAACATCAGATAATATGGATGAGATTAAAAAACTTGTTGAATCTTCATCTACTGCAAAGTTCTAGGAGTTAAATAATGGAAAAATTAAAATACGCACTTTTTACAGGATGTACAGCTAAACAGAGTACTCCAGAGCAAATGATGTCAACAATGGCAGTTGCAGAAAAACTCGGTATTGAGCTTGTTGAACTAACAGAAGCATCATGCTGTGGTGCTTCTCATCTGCAAGATTATGATGAGTTTTTATCTCTTGTACTCAATGCAAGAAATATCGCATATGCAGAAAAACATGGACTTACAATGGTAACTATCTGTAACACATGCCAACTCAACACTGCTATGACAAAACACAAACTCGATAATGATGCTGATTTAAAAGCAAGAGTAAATGAAAAACTTGCAGAAGTCGGTCTTGAATATAAAGGAACATCAAAAATTACACACTTTTTATATGCAATTATTGATGATATCGGTCTTGACAAGATTAAAGAGATGGTTGTAACACCACTAAGCCAGTTTAACATTGCTCCATTTTATGGCTGTCACAATATCCGTCCTTCTGAGCTGCAAAATGAGACTCACAAATCTCCTGAATCAGCATATCGCCCTACTTCACTTGATGATCTTATCATTGCGTGCGGCGGTCAAAATGTTGATTATGAAGAAAAAACAAAATGTTGTGGTTTCCATGTAGAGCTGCAAGCACCACATACTGCTGCTGTTTTAACAGGAAATGCAATTGCAGGTGCAATGGACAATAATGCAGACTGGATGGTAACACCTTGTCCACTCTGTCATCTTAAACTCGACACACAAACTGCACATGCATCTGAAGCAATCGGCCGTGAAGTAGAGCTTCCGGTACTTCATATGCAACAAATGGTTGGTTTGGCACTTGGTTGTACTCCAGCTGAACTTGGACTCAACCACCATTTAGCAAACGTCGATTTCGTTTAGTAACACCTTTTTTATTCCATCTTTAAAAAGATGGAATATCTTTCTCTTTTATATCAAAACTTCAGGATTTTAACTGCTTATGTCACACTCAATAGAAATTATTTCATGGAATGTTAATGGTATTCGTGCAGTTGCTAATAAAAAAGCACTGCAATGGATAGATGAGAGAGATACGGATATTCTCTGTTTGCAAGAGATAAAAGCGCAAAAAGAGCAAATACCAAATAATCTTTTTAAAAAGGAGTTTACGGAGATTATTATAAACTCAGCTGAGAAAAAAGGTTATAGTGGTACGGCTACATTCAGTACCATAAAAAGTGATTTTCATACAACATGTCCCGCAATTGATCATACCCATGAAGGCAGAATTATAGAGAGCCATTACGGAGATATTGTTCTTTTTAATGTCTATTTTCCAAATGGACAAAAAGATGAAGAGCGACTTGCCCATAAAATGAAATTTTACGATGATTTTCTCACCCACTGTGAAGCATTGCGTGAGGATGGCAAAAGTATCATTGTCTGTGGAGATGTCAATACCGCACATCGTGAAATAGATTTGAAAAACCCCAAAGCAAATGAAAAAACATCCGGTTTTCTTCCGATTGAAAGAGAATGGATAGATAAATTTTTAGCGCATGGCTATATTGACACTTTTCGCTATGTCAATGGAGATGAAGCAGAAAGATATTCTTGGTGGTCTTACCGTGCAAATGCACGCGTAAGAAATATAGGCTGGAGGATTGATTACTTTTTTATCTCCCAAGATCTGGCAGAGTCTTTGGAAGATGCCTTTATTTTAGACTATATTGAAGGCTCAGATCACTGTCCGATAGGCATTCGTATCTCTATTTAGCCTTCGGGCGAAATGCCTTGATGACCTCTTCATTTGTCTCAATATAAGGACCTTCTATAAGATCAATACAGTAAGGAACAGCAGGAAAGACCGCATCAAGACACTCACGAATGGACTTTGGTTTTCCCGGAAGATTGATTATAAGCGATTTTCCTCTTATACCTGCCGTTTGTCGTGAGAGAATTGCCGTTGGTACATACTGCAGACTTACCTGACGCATCAACTCACCAAAGCCCGGCATCATCTTATCACAAACATTCTCAGTAGCCTCAGGAGTAACATCACGCAGTGCAGGACCTGTTCCACCAGTAGTAACTACCAAACAGCACCCTGCTTCATCACAAAGCTCTTTCATAGTAGCCTCAAGAATATCCTGCTCATCAGGAATACATCTATAGACTATCTCAAATTCACTTTTAAGGTAATCTTTCATTGTATCTTGAATTGCAACACCGCTGATATCTTCATAGATACCTTTACTCGCTCTATCACTTGCCGTTATTACACCTATTTTTATTTCACTCATTATTTTCTATTCCTTTTTTAGTTTAAATGCACTTTTTTACTTTAAAGAAGTATATAAATATCTAAAGCTTCGGGGACAAATCCTCGCTTCGCTCTGAGCCCCTACGCTTTAGACATTTATATACAACAAACCTTTGTAAAAAATCTCTTGACAATAGTCTTTTTATATGTAAAACGCAGAGGCTCAGACCGCAGGGAGGATTTGCCCTCGGAGTTTTACATATAAAAAGACGGATATACTCAGGAGAACTGCAAAAAATGATTTGCCTCTTTTATATAAGTCACTGTTGCCACATCCATAAAAAAAGCTTTTGCCGCATCTGCATCGACTATTTTGTCTTCTCCTGCGAGATAGACCTCTATCACAACACCCTGCGCACCTAATGCCGCTAAATCCTGCTTGTTCCACTCATAACTCAGTAACTCTTCAAGCTCTTCTAAAACTGTGACACTGCGTGAGACCTCTTGCTTTTCATAGGGCAGAAAACAGGCATTGAGAAATTGTGCAAGATAGACATCCTCATTTTTTCTGTATGCCATAAGCTGCAGTCGCTTAAATTTTTCATCTCTGCTTTGAAAAAATGCAGGAGAGAAAAGCTGCAGCGTATCGACCCGCCTCCCCTCTTGCAACTCTTTTTTTACAGCTTCAAAAGCTTTTATAGCACCATAAGAAAAACCACAAACCGTATAGTCACTCTCTTTTATATAGGGTGTAAAAAAGTGCTTATCATCTTTAAGAGAAAATCCGCTAAAAAATTTCATTGATATACTTTTTTACCTCTTCTTTTGTGATACTTTCACGCTCTTGCAACACACTCTCGACATTGCTGACAACTTCACCCAATGATTCTAAAAGTAACTTCGTCTCTTCATACAGACGCTTGAGCATAAACTCCTCTTCTTTTTCCTCTGGAATGATCGCTGATCCCATACCATACTCTTGACACATTTTCAATGTTATCTCTTTGGCTTCATCCAAGTCCGATTTTGCACTGCTTGCATGTGCATCAAATTTCATATCACACGCAACACTGCCAGCAATGAGCATCTTCACGCGAGCTTCTAACTCCTCTTTGATGAAAGGCTCATCCGTTGCAGGTGTCAATTTTTCATTGGAGAGCATCAACTTCTCAAATGGCAGATCAAAATAGGTCGCTACCACAACTTTACCTGCCTGATAAGTAATACGGTACGCTTTTTGTTTTTCACCTAGCATCTGCAGTTTTTTCTTGCCAAACATTACTTTGTCTTTGACTTGAAAGAAGTGCTCTATTGTAACATGAAAATCATTTTGACGTAGCGCTAAAAGTGCCGCTTCATTGACAAGCGCAGCAAGTGCCGCACCATTGAAGCCAACCGTCATACCTGCTATAACTTTTACATCAAGCTCATGCGGTACTTTGTCTAAATATTTTAACAGAATCGCTTCTCTCTCTTTTTTTGTCGGTAGTTCAACAAAAACACGTCTGTCAAATCTTCCTGCACGCAACAGTGCAGAGTCTAAAACATCTATTTTATTTGTTGCAGCTATAACAATGACACCGCTTGATCCCTCAAAACCATCCATCTCTGTAAGGAGTTGATTAAGTGTTGCTTCACGCTCATCATTTCGCTGCCCATCACGCTTTTTACCTACTGCATCTATCTCATCTATAAAAATAATTGCCGGAGCATTCTTCTTTGCCGCAGCAAAGAGCTCATGGACACGTTTTGCACCCATTCCAACATATATCTGCACAAAAGAAGCACCGCTTTGGTAGTAAAACGGTACATCCGCAGCATTAGCAACTGCCTTTGCGATCATAGTCTTCCCAACTCCGGGAGGGCCGACAAGTAACACACCCCGCGGCATCCGTGCTCCAAAGTTCTTATAACGCTTTGGATTTTTCATAAAATCGATGATCTCTTCTAATTCTATTTTTACATCAGAAATACCACCAATATCATCAAAACTCACATCACTTTTTATCGCTTCGATTGGTCCATTAAGAGCTAAAGAAGATTGCATTTTATTTGTCGATTGTTCAGAACTTTTAAACTCTACAGATCGTAAAATTCCTCTGTTTTGCAAAAATTTTATAAAGAGCGTTCCCAGTCCAAAAAAAAGTACTAAAGAGAGAATATAGATAAGTATATCAGACTCATTCTCAACTTCTACTTTATAGTTAACAAACATACGAGGTGTAACTTGAGAAGAAGCTATTTTATAATATCCATGCACTGTTTTAAGATAAACATATTTTTTTGTAACAATAACTTTTTTTACCTGCTTGTTTTGCAACAAAGAATTTGCCTGATGCAGTGTTATCGCATCAGCATTATCACGCAATAATGCAAAAAGTACAAGTGCTATAATAGCAAAAGCAGAAACAATAAGTACTATTCTATTACTCTTAGATATTGGCATAATTATGTTCCCTCAAAACTTCATAATCAGAAATAGTGATCCAATTTCCTAACAGATCTTCTTCTGATTTTATTACTATTTTATTGAAATGTTGATCAAAGCCATGATAAAGTCCATCTTTATGTGATTCAACAAGAACATCCAACTCTCCATGAAACGCTTTTCTAAAGAGATAATTCTTTTCATTGACAAGAGACTCTATCTCATGCAGTCTCTCTTTTGCCACTTTACCGTTTACTTCCGGCTTCATCACAGCAGCAGGAGTACCACTTCTTTTAGAATAAGTAAAAGCATGGAGATGTGTCAGTGGTAACGCTTTTGCATTTTGCATTGCTTCTTGCCACAACTCTTCACTTTCACCAGGAAAACCGGTAATAAAATCTGTCCCTATCGCATAGCCTTTATCGGCTAAAAACTCAAAAAGTTCTCTATCTTGCTTATACACATTTCGTCTATTCATAAGCTTGAGCATCTTTGGTGAAGTGTGCTGCAGCGCTATGTGCATATGCTTCTCCATCCACGGCTCATCTAAAATCTCTTTAAACTCATCGCTAATCTGAATAGGTTCAACACTCCCAAGCCTAATACGTCTCACACCGCGGATTTGCGACATTTTTTTCATAAGCTGCGCTAGTGAGCTCTTTGTATCTTGCCCATATGATCCAACATTCGTTCCCGTTAAAATAAACTCACCAAATCCATTGCCGGCCAAACGACTAACTTGTTCTAAAATTCGCCCCTCATCCATACTTCGTGCATTACCACGAACATATGGGATGATACAATATGAACAGCGAAAATTACATCCCTCTTGAATCTTTATAAAAGCACGACTTTTACCGATAAACTCATCAACTACCATTGTATCTATATGGTTTAAATCACCCTTTTCATAAAAAGGCTGCTCTTTTTGTAACAATGTATCGATTTTCTCTTTTTCACTCTGCCCAAAGACACCATGAACTCGTCCTTCACGCAAGAGAGACTCCCCTTTTGTATGCGCTCCGCATCCTGTTAAAAAAAGCTTTTTCTCTCCACCTTGCTTCTCAAGCTGAGAGATATATGAGCGAACATGCGTATCTGCGCCATTGGTAACAGTGCAAGAGTTGATGACAACGACATCTGCCTCAGACTCATTTTGAGTGATCTCATACTCTTTAAGTGAACTCATCATCACTTGTGAGTCATAGAGATTTGTACGACAGCCAAATGTTTTAAAATATACTTTTTTTGCCATTATACTATCTCGTTATTATGTGCAGTTGGTTCTTCACTCTGCATAGAGAGATGAAGTTTTTGTGTTGGGTATGCAATTGTAATGTCATCTTCTGCATTAAAAGCGTCCACAATCTCACTAGAAATTGTACTTCTAAGCGTTAATGTTCCATACGCATTCGTTAGATACCATGCCTCTATATCAAGTCCGTTTGACTCTATAAAAGAGTAAATTCTAGGCTCAACATTCGTATTTTTCAAACTATAATGCTGGCGCAATTTATTTAACTGTTTTCTTGTAATGTCTGTATATCCTTTTGAGTATTTCTTTGTAATCTCTTTGACTATATGCATTGCTTTTTTATGGTTTGAATCAAAAGTAATAGTAATTTTTACCCCATCCCATACTGTTTTGAGTGAGTAGTGTGTATAGTTTGCAATCATCTGCGTAAAAATATAATTGTTTGGAATAAAAACAATTCTTCCTGCACGACGATTTTGCATAATGGAAGTAAGCGTAATATCTTCAAGTATTGTCATACGAAGCAGAGAAATATCTAAAACATCTCCAACATATTTTTTGCCATCCATATCCACACGAATTCTATCCCCGACATGCACACTGCCGCCAAAAACAATGACCAGCCAGCCAAGAATGGACATAAACCAATCTTTCATAGCAATAGCGATACCGGCAGAGGCAAACCCTAAAATTGTCACAAGATAACTAACATTTTCAATGTAGTTAAAAAATACAATAAGAATAATGATCGTAAAGTTCGTAAAAGTAATAATCTTGTTCGCCATATAGAAGCGTTCATTGTCGGTAATATATTTTTTTACAACAAGCTTCAAAAGGAAAAAGACAATAAAGACAACTAAAACGGCAATCCCGATTTTTATCAACTTATAGACCTGTTTTTCAATCCCCTTATTTATACTTATCTTTGCAATTTCCAAACGTTTTTGATAAACATTAAGTGTCACATTCATAGTGTCAAGCGCTCGCTCAAAACGTTCAAGCTCTGTCTGTTTTTGCACTAAAATATTCTTATATTGTTGCGGACTAATTTTAGAGAGTTTTTTATAGAGTGCCAACTCTTTACGCAATAAGATAATAAGCGAATTAAGACTCTCTTTACGTTTTTGGTAATCTTCATAATTTGCATCTATAGTTTTAATAAGTGAAAGTCCGGTAAAGATTTCAAGCGGATTGGAAATTTTCGGTGCTTCACCAATTTTTGGCGGTGTAATAAGCTTGGAAAAAGGTGCACTGCTATCACCTTTTAGCTTATCTATTTGGGATGCTAAAATATTCTCTTTTGAAATAAGTCCTGTAAGTTCATCCATATCACTTGATTTTTTTGCATGCTTAGAGAGCCATTTAATTCTTTTTTTAATCTTTTCAAGATTATTTTTTACCTCTAATGATGTCAAATAAGAAGCATAACTTTTTACCCATACATTCTCATCAGATATTTGTGAATCAAGTCTCTTAAGTTCTTGTTGATACTGTTTAATCTGTTCTTGGATAAGTGCTTCTCGTGCAAAAACATCATTTTTAGCTGCAATAGTCTCATTTGATTCAGCTACAGTTGATACATCTTCTGCATGTAGAGATACCATACATAACAGTAAAATAAAAAAGAGTTTTTGCAGCTGTTTCATTGTCACTTCTTAAAACTCTCTAAAACTTCCAAGACTATCGCTTTATCAACACTCTCTGTAATTTTAACATTACCGATGCCAACAGGCAAAATAAATGTGACAGCGGCATCAGAGCTCTTTTTATCGAGAAAAAACGCCTCATAAAAACTCTCTGGATTCTCTACTGTGTAGTGTGTTGGAAGATCATACTTCTCTAAAAGTTTTTTTACTCGCTCAGCCTCACTCGCTTGCATAACTCCTAATTTTACAGCAAGCAAGTTTGCCATTACCATCCCAATGGCTACGGCTTCTCCATGAAGATAGGTTGTATATTTTGTTTCATTCTCTATGACATGAGCAAATGTATGACCATAATTAAGTGCAGCTCTTAAACCATGCTCTTTTTCATCTTGCGCAACGACATCCGCCTTTGTCTGTACGGCCTGTTTAATTGCTTCTTGCAGTGATGTTTTATCATTGAGATCAGCAGATTCAAGATAGTTAAAAAATGCAGCATTAAATGTCACAGCCATTTTAACAACCTCTGCTACACCTGCACCAAACTCTCTTTTTGGCAGTGTCTCTAAAAAATAAGGATCAATATAGACTGCACGCGGCTGATGAAAAGCACCGATAAGGTTTTTTCCATAACTGTTATTAATACCTGTTTTTCCACCTACACTGGCATCTACCTGAGAGAGGAGTGTTGTTGGAATTTGGACAAAATCTATTCCACGCTGATAGATACTAGAAGCATATCCCGTCATATCACCAATCACTCCTCCGCCAAAAGCAATAAGCAATGACTTTCTGTTAAAACGGTGGTTAAAAAGTGATTCTAAGATCAAATCTATTGAAGCCTGATTTTTATACCCTTCACCATCAGGAACAGTTATAATATAGAGCTCTTTTGCACTAATTTTTTGCAAAAGATAGCGTAAGTGCAATCCTGCAACTTTAGGGTTTGTTACAATAGCTACTTTTGTATCATAACTAAGCGAAGAGAGCGCATCAATTGTAATGTCGTATGAGTTATCAACAACCTGTTTGAGAGAAATATTTACTTGCATTATCTATCCATAAAAAAATATAGTACATACTACTTAAAATATACTAAAAAATGGCTAAATTAAAGTTGCACAGGTATAAAAATTTGGTGATAATCATCAAGTTTAAAATAGAGTTTTTCACTATCAGTTGAAAACAACGCATATATACGTCTCGTTGTCAGTTTAGCGGTAAAAGGAAGTATTTGAATAAAATCATCTTTTTGTTGCAGTACTCGGATAGGATTTTCATTCTCTTTTATAACTTTAATAGATTTTGAAAAAATAGTTGAAAGATTATTATAGTGTTCAATGACCTGCTCTTTTTCCTCCTGATGCTCATGAAGATAATTATAAAGCTCAAGATTGAAATTCATCTGCTCAGAAATATCGAAGATTGTTGCCGATATCTTTTCAAGGTCTCTATTGTCTGAAAGAATAAGTGCTGCATCTTTTACATTGGAAAAGCTTCTGCGTGAGAGTTTGAGTACCGGAATATGGACTTCATAGAGTGCACGCCGTACATAATAATCTCCAAACATCTCTGAAGATACGATTACAAGACCGATATGATAGGATTTTACATCATTAAAAAATGTCTCTTTTAAATTTATACTGTCATAATCAATATGAATAACAATATCTAAATCCCGATATCCTTTAATATACTCTAACAACTCAATATTACTAGGATTTGCAACCTTGATAATAAGATCATACTTAAATTTTGTATGCACATAAACAGCGCGTCGAACCAACTCTTTAATCGTTTCATGAGGGACAATATTCATATCTATATAGAGCATAAGATTTGAGCCAAAAGGTTCTGGAAACTGTCCAAGTTCTTGTTTAATAGTTTTATAAACTGATTTAAGCACGGCAGGTTCACCAACTAAAAGTAAAAGATCATTTGGCTGAATCATTCGTCTGCGTGAGGGCATAAGCAGCTGACGATTTCTATATATAGCAACAATACGCCAATTTTTTTGCTCAATCACACCAATATGACGATAGACAAAGGAGCTTCCAAAAGGGACAAGTACTTCCATAATCTCGCCTTCGCCGAGACCGACATTTTGCGCAATAACAGGAACATTTGGCAGATAATCAAGCATTCGTGAAGCAAGAATTTCATTAGCATTTACCAAAACAATATTGGCATCTTCATTTTGCATCTTCCATTGATTTAAAACAATGATGCGCAGCTGCTTTTTAACAATTCTTATATTTTTGATCGTATTTTCAACATCAATCTGCTTTTCCATAGCAATGATAACCTGAATAAATTCCATTTTAAGAAGATTAGCCAGTTTATAAAAACTTGTTGGATCAAATTCATAAAACTTAAATCGTGCAGGACTTGCATCTGGAAACTCTTTTTCTTTGACCTGAACAACATAGTAGATATTTTCACTTGTATATGTTTCAGTTATTCTCTGAATAAAGTGCTCACCAACTGCACCATCACTAATTATTAATATTTTTTTCATATTTTACAAAGCTTGTTTTGTTTTATAAGTTTTACACCCATCTCTACATGGTGTGTGTAAGGAAATTGATCAAAGAGTGCCATTGATACGATCTTATGTGTTTGAGAAAGTATCACAAGATCACGATAGAGTGTCTCAGGATTACATGAAATATAGACAATAGTATCATACTGTGCGCTAAAATGACAAGAGAATTCATCCATACCGCTTCGTGGCGGATCTACAAATATAGTATTGATATTATACTTTTTCATATCAATATGCGCCATTCTACGAAATTCGCGTACACCTTTAAGTGCTTTCGTGAACTCCTCTACACTCATACGCACAAATTCAATATTATGCACATCATTTAAAAGCATATTTGCTTTAGCTGCATTGATGGAAGATTTTGAGATCTCTGTTGCCAAAACTTTATCAAAAAGTGTGGCAAAAGGAATAGTAAAGTTCCCTGCACCACAATAGAGTTCAAGCAGATCACCGCTTACACCTGCAAAGGCATCCATCGCCCACGCAATCATCTGCTCATTTACACGAGGATTTGGCTGCGTGAAACTATTTTCTATGTAATGAAATTTATACTCTTTATCTTTAATGAGCAAAGACTCTGTAATATAATCCTGCCCAATAACAACTTTTTGTTTGCGTGAGCGTCCTATAATATAAATCCCCAGTTCTTTTGCAATCGCTTTTGCTTTTTCTTCCCATGCAGCATCAAGTTTACGATGATAGAGTAAAGAGACCACAATCTCACCACTGCTTGAACTTAAAAAATCTGCACCAAAAAGTTTAAAACCAATTGCTTGCTTTTGAATTTTATCTAAAAGTTTAGGCATCAATGCAGCTATATGTTCATTAACCTGTGGACATTCATCTACAAAAACAACCCCTTTATGCTCAGCATGATTCATCGCATAATGAATGGCATCGCCTTCATGCCATATCTTAAACTCGGCGCGTGCCCGGTAGTGTTCATCCAAAGAGCAAAAAAGTGCAATATCTCCTTTATAGTAAGAAGCAAAACGCTCACGATTTTGCACTAGCTTTTGTTGCAATTGTCCCTCATAGCCATCTTCATACAAACGGCAAGCCCCGCACTCTCCAAAATATTTACAATTCAAATTTCACTACCTACCTTACACTATTTTACAGAGGCAATCAAATTGCCAATAAGTAAATTCCACCCATCTATAAGTACAAAAACCAATATCTTAAACGGCAAAGAGATCATAACAGGCGGCAGCATCATCATCCCCATAGACATCAAGATAGAGGCAACAACCATATCAATAACCAAAAAAGGTAAAAAGAGTAAAAATCCAATCTCAAACGCCGTTTTTAGCTCACTTATAATAAATGCAGGAATAACAATAGAGAGCGGCACATCTGCAACACTTTTAGGATTTTGCATTTTTCTAATACGCAAAAAAAGTGCCAAATCCTTCTCACGAGTATTACGGATCATAAAGTTTTTAAACGGCAAAGCTGTTCTTTTAAATGCCTCTTCATAACCTATTTTTTCAGCCACATAAGGCTTAATACCTTGCTCATACGCTTTTGTCCCGATTGGTTCCATCACAAAAAATGTAAGAATCATAGCAAGCATTACCAAAAGCTGTGTCGGCGGAACCTGTTGTGTTCCAAGTGCCTGACGTAAAAACCCAAAAACTATGACAAAACGGGTAAATGTTGTCATTACAAGCACCATAGAAGGTGCTAGAACAAGCAGAGTTAAGACAACCAGTACATTTAATGATGAAACAAGTTGTTGTGGAGAACTTGGTGCAGAAAGATTTAGATTGACTGTCGGAATCGTTACACTGTCAGCACCAAAAGCCACACAACCAAGCGCTAAAAAAGCTATAAGGATTCTAACCATTTTCTACTTATTTACCTTATCCAAAACGGAATGTGTCTCTTTATTATTCTCTTCGATCTTTTTACCAAAAAAGTGCAGCTCTACACGACGATTTTTTTCTCTTCCTATAGCTGTTGCATTAGTCGCTATAGGATGATACTGCGCAAATCCTGCAGCAGACATACGAGCTGGGTTTACACCATCTAAAATAAGCTCATGCAAAACTGAAATAGCACGTGCACTTGAGAGTTCCCAATTATCTTTAAAAGGCGAAGATGCACCGGGCTGTGTATTATCAGTATACCCTTGGACACTTACCTGTATATCATTTGGTAACTCCCCTACAATCAAAGCAACCCGTTTTAAAAACAAAAGTGCATCTTGATTTTCTATAGTCGCACTTCCCGGTTTAAAAAGAAGTGCAGCAGGCAACTTAATAACAAATCCTTTTTCCGCTTCATCAACTGTAACTTCAGGTCCCTGTGCTTTTTGCATCATTTCATTTGCATCTATTGCAGCCTGCTTAATTCTATTTACTGTATCACTCGTCTCATCTTGAGACTCAATAGGTGTTGATTCTTGAATACGTTGTGAAGAGATCTCTGTTTTTGATCCTCCTTCAAGCACACTCATAGCACCAGAGAGCGAACCGATAGCTTCGGAAACTTTTTTTGCATCCATACTTGACATTGAAAGCAACAAAACGAAAAAACACAAGAGAAGAGACATTAAGTCTCCAAATGCAGCTAACCACGCAGGCAGACACTCTTCACATTCAGGACACTTTTGCTTAGCCATTAGTCAAACTGACTCACACGATCTGTTGGAGCCAAATACGCAAGTAGTTTAGCCTCAAGTACTCGAGGAGCATCTCCTGATTGAATAGACATGATACCTTCAAGTATCATCTCTTTAACCATTGTCTCTTCATCATTTCTAATATTTAAAATATTTGCAATAGGTGCACCAAAGATATTACCAATCATCGCACCATACATCGTTGTCAATAGGGCAACCGCCATTGATGGACCGATAGCTGAAGGATCTGCCATATTTAAAAGCATCGCAACCAAACCAATAAGCGTACCAATCATCCCCATAGCTCCAGCAAGCCCTGCCCACTGACTAAAAATAGAGCTGTGCACTTTATGACGCGTACTTGTCTGTTCCATCTCTATCTCTAAAAGCTCACGGATAGTATCTGGCTCATTTCCGTCAATCGCCATAGAAAGCCCTTTTTTTAAAAATTCATTCTCTTCATTATTTACTTCACTCTCCAATGCAAGAATACCGTCTTTTCTTGCTTTTGTAGAAAATTCCACAAGCTTTTTAATGAGTTCTGAGGTATCTTCTTCACCCGGTTTAATGGCTTTCATAAAGATTTTTGTAAATTGTTTCATCTGAGCAGGCTTAAATGAAATCATTAAGGCACCGATACTACCACCGATAACAATAAGTACTGATGGAATATCAATATACGCACCGATACCAACACCCATAACCATAGAGCCCAAAAGAAGCGCCATAATTAAAACAATACCAATGACCGTACCTAAATCCATTTAATTACCTTGTCAAAATTGAAGTTGAGAACTTATGCATTATAATACCACAAAAATTATTACGTAGAGAGAAATAGCACATTTTTTTTATAATTTTAACAAGTTTACAGCCTTTGCAATTAGCAAAATAATCAACCAAGCAAGTACCATTGTAATAACCGTATGAGAGAAAAAATGATCGCCTATGATCATCTTATATAAGCCCATACTCCAACCTGTCATAAGACCTACACTAAGACCAATTATTTTATTTCTTTTCTTTTTAAAAAGGAAAAAAAGACTCAAAAGTGCAAAACCGCCACTGGCATGTCCTGCAGGCCAACATTTAGTTCTTTTATGCGTCAGTTTAAATGCTTCTGGGTATTTCTGCCAAACAGCTGTCCTTGGATATATACCTCCATAATGTATTTCATCTTTTGGACAAGGCATATTTGTCTCTTTTTTAAGCCCGCTTGCTATCATAGGAACAAAAATAGCTGAAAGTATAATAATGACAATACCTCGTTTATACTCTTGAATAAGTGGTTTTTTCCAGAAAAGAAGGAGTGAAAGCAATAGTAAAACAGCGATAATAATAAGTAATCTCTTAATACCATCATAAAAAATAAACTTATAAGGCTGCAGACCCCAATCAAGTATCCATTTATGACTGCCAAAATTATAAAAGAGATCCTGCACACTTAAATCAACATCTGTCATACCAAAAAATAGTATGCTGACAAGAAGAATTAAAGAAGTAAGAACTATCTGACGATTCAATGTCATTTTTTGAGCATATCCATATCAGGATCATAAACTTTTGTATGAACATTGAAAATGCCAAGCAAAGTATGAAACAGATTGTCTTGCGAATAGGCTTTTTGACTTCGCTCACGCAAGGCATCAGCATTAATATCTTTGCTCATATGCTTGCCAAACCACATCACGGCACCAATATGTGTCTGTGCCGATGGAGCCATAAAATATGGAAGTCCATGCAGATAGACACCATTTTCTCCAAGACTTTCTCCATGATCAGACATATAGATCATTGCAGTATCATATCTATCATCATATTTTTTTAAAAATTTTATCACACTATCAAGAAAATAGTCTGTATAGAGAATAGCATTGTCATAAGCATTCACTATCTCTTGTTTTGTACACTCTTCAAGTTGATTTGTTTTACAAGTTGGTTTAAATTTTTCAAATGCTTTTGGATAGCGTTTAAAATAAGCAGGCCCATGATTTCCCATCTGATGCAACACAATAAGAATATCTTTACCTTTGTTTTTTGCTATAAATTGATCAAGTCCTTTGAGCATACCGATGTCACGACACTCTCCCTCACTACAGACACTGTTGTTTTTTGGAATTTTAAAATCTTCATAAGCAACTCTCAGTGCCACACCTTTTGAATCAGAGTTATTATCTCTCCATAAAATTGCTACATCTTTTGTATGTTTAAGCACATCCAATACATTTTCTGTAGTAATCCCTTTTTTATAGCTGTAATCTCCTCTATCATACATAGAAAACATACAAGGTACTGATTCTGCAGTTGATGTCCCACAAGAACTCATATTAGGAAAATCAATAATATTATCATTTGCAAGCAGTGGATTTGTATCTCTTTGATACCCATTAAGAGAAAAATGATCTGCCCGTGCTGCCTCTCCTACAACCATAATAACTAGCTTAGAACGATTATCATCAGCTTTGTTCACTATTTTAGCATCTGTGCCGATAGCTTTTACAATGATTGGTCCACTGTTAAACGTTTTATGAATATATTTCCCTGTTGAATAGATCCAATACGTTGGATTGACTGTAAAACGCAATGGCTTATGTTCACGAGCAAAAGAGGTATAATATTTAGAAAAGAGAAAAATAGAGCCTCCAATGACAACAAATGCCGCAGTAAGCAATTTCAAACGTGATACAAGTTCACTTTTAAAACCTCGTGAAACTATTTGTACTTTATAAACATAAACCGAAGGCAATACTCCAAGAAAAACGAAATAAAGTACCTGTTTAAAAGTAAGTAAATCCATTGACTCATGAATATTTGTCTGCATCATATTACGAATCATACTATCATCAATAACAACATGATATGCATTCATAAAATAGTTTGTCAAAGATGAGACAATCAAAACTATGATAACAATAGGTTTTATCGTCCATTTCGTACTTACCAAGCTTAGCAGTAAAACAGTAAAAAAGAAGTTAACAAATACTGTAGAGACAACAAAACCGAAATTGTCACTTAAAGGATACACTTTTATCAGGTTTGTAAAAAAAGCATAATTATCAAAAAGCACTAAAAAGAGGCTCGTTAGTAAAATAAGTTGTGTTTGCGTGATTTTGCTGAAGGATTTCAAGTCAATATTCTCTCTTTGTAAAATTTTGTAATTATACATTCTTAAAATGAATGTTTAGTAAAAGTAAAAAATGATAGAATTATGTCATAAATTATATTTAAAAGAGTCTCTATGAAAAATGAAAAAATCAGTATCGTTATACTAGCTGCCGGAAAAGGCAGCCGTATGAAATCAAACAAAGCAAAAGTTCTTCACAATATTAGTGGAAAACCAATGCTTTATCATATCATCAAAGAGTCAAAAAAACTCTCAGATGATATTACAGTTGTTGTAGCACATCAAAAAGAGGCTGTCATCGAAACGATGAAGCACTATTTTGACGATATAACATTTATCGAACAAGATGCCCAAAATTATCCGGGTACCGGTGGTGCTGTTATGGACATAGCACCAAAATATGACAAAGTACTTGTGCTAAATGGTGATATGCCGCTCATTACGGCAGAAGCGCTACAAGGCTTTTTAACGATAGAAGCTGACATTATTATGAGTGTTTTTGATCTTGAAGATCCAAGCGGCTATGGTCGTGTCATCATTCGCAACGGTGAAGTCGAGTATATCGTTGAGCAAAAAGATGCCTCAGAAGCAGAACTCAATGTCACAACGGTAAATGCAGGCATCTATGCCTTTTCAAAAGTGATACTTGAGCGCTATATTCCTGATTTAGAGAATGACAATGCACAGCAGGAGTACTATTTAACAGATATTATCGCTATGGCAAAAGAGGATGAGAGCAGCATCGTTCCACTCCTTGTTGATGAAGAACATTTCAAAGGTATCAACTCTAAAAAAGACCTTGCAGAAGCAGAAGTCATTATGCAAAACCGCATTAAAAATGAGTGGATGCAAAAGGGAGTTACTATGCAGCTTCCAGAGACTATTTACATCGAAGAGGGAGTTGTTTTTGAAGGAGAGTGCACAGTTGAGAACAACTGCCGCATAACCGGAGAGAGTAAAATAATTGACTCACACATCAAAGCAGGCAGTGTTGTTGAAGAGAGCATAATGCAAAACTCCGATTGTGGTCCAATGGCACATCTTCGCCCACTCACGCAGCTTATCGATACACATATAGGAAATTTCGTTGAGACAAAAAAAGCAATACTCAAAGGTGTCAAAGCCGGACATTTAAGCTATCTCGGTGATGCAGAGATTGATGAAGGGACAAATATCGGTGCTGGAACAATTACCTGCAATTACGACGGTATAAATAAATATAAAACCATCATTGGAAAAAATGTCTTTATCGGCAGTGACAGCCAGCTTGTTGCGCCTGTTACAATTGAAGATGATGTTATGGTAGCAGCGGGAACAACCGTTACAAGCGGGACAATTCCTAATGGAAATCTTGTGCTCAGCCGTACAAAGATGCGTCTTGTCAAAGATTTTTATTATAAATTTTTTGGGAAAAAATAGTTTTTAAAAATGACAGAGTATCATACTTTTGAACCTCTGATATTTCCTGATTCAAAAATTTTAATCTTAGGCTCTTTTCCAAGTATAAAATCCTTGCAAGAGGGTTTTTACTATGCACACCCACGCAATCAATTTTGGCCTATTTTAGCAGAGATATTTCATGAAAAGGCAGATACAAAAGAGCAAAAAATTGCTCTTTGTAAAAAACATCATATTGCACTTTTTGACAGTGCAAAGAGTCTTAAACGTGAAAATGGTAACTCAAGTGACAGCAATTTAAAAAATATTGAAGTAAATGATTTTATAAAGCTCTTAAATGAGTATCCATCCATTGAACTTATTGCATTTACAGGTAAAAAAGCAGAGACTATTTTTAACAAAAAATATAAAAATCTTCCAATCAACAAAATAACACTTCCCTCAACATCTCCAGCATATGCAGCTATGCAATTTGAAGTAAAACTACACAAATATAAAGAAATTTTTCAAAAAACATTAAAGAGTTAAGAAAAACAACACTCTATTTCTAAGATTTTTTAGATAAAATATAGAAAAAAGATTATTATGAATATTCCAACTACTTTACTCAAAAACAAGAAAATTCTTTTAGCAGTCACAGGTTCTATTGCTATTTATAAATCACTTGAACTTGTGAGACTTTTTGTTAAAGCAGGCGCAGAAGTTCGTGTTGTGATGAGTAAGAGTGCCAAAAAGTTCATCGCACCGCTTACTTTTGAAACACTCACATCCAACAAAGTACTTGATGACACTAATGAAGATTGGTCAAATGACTTCAATCATATCAAAATAACCGAGTGGGCAGATTTAATGGTCATTGCACCAGCTACGGCAAATACCATTGCAAAACTAGCCAATGCAATCGCAGACAATATGCTTCTGCAGTGTGCCTTGGCTTATTCAGGTATGAAGATTCTTGCTCCTTCTGCCAATACAAATATGCTTGAAAATCCAATCACACAAGCGAACTTCAAAATGCTGAGTATTGCAAACTACACTATCGTCGACACACAGATTAAAGAGCTTGCATGTAAAACAACAGGTGACGGTGCCATGGCAGAACCACTTAATATCTTCTATCAAAGTGCAAGAGAGTTGCTAAAAGATGAGTTTTGGAGCGATAGACGTGTTATTGTCACAGGTGGTGGAACAATCGAGAAGATCGATGATGTTCGCTATATTTCCAAAAAACCAAAACTATCAAAGCCAACACTGATGCGAGATGAAGAGATTCATCTCATAGAGAAAAAACCATACCTTTTTATGGCTGCAGCAGTGAGTGATTATATTCCTGAATTTACACAAGAAGGAAAACTAAAAAAAGAAATTTTAGGTGAACAGTGGGAATTAAAGCTCAAAAAAAATCAAGATATTCTCTCTGCAATAGACAAAAATGGCATCAGTGTAGTGGGCTTTAAAGCAGAAATGGATGTACAACATGCACTACAAAATGCAAAAAGTATGCTTAAAAACAAACAACTTGATGCAGTATGTTTAAATATCTTAAAAAATTCATCAAGTTTTGGTAGTGATACAAATGCTATAGATTTTATAACACAAAAAGATATCGTTACTATTGCCAAAAATGACAAGCTCTCTATCTCTTTTACAATCGTCGATCTTGCAAAAGAGGTTCAATCATGAATACGGCAAAACATATAGCTATCATTATGGACGGTAATGGCAGATGGGCAGAGCTACAAGGAAAAAAACGCGTCAAAGGGCATGAAGCAGGTGCAAAAGTCGTCAAAGAAATTACAACATTTTGTTCAAACAATCCAGAGATAGAGAGACTTACACTCTATGCTTTTTCAACAGAAAACTGGAAACGCCCTCGTCTTGAAGTAGAATTTTTAATGAAACTGCTTGATAACTATCTCAAAAATGAGTTGGAAGTTTACCTGCAAAACAATGTACGTTTTGAGCCTATCGGTGATATTCGTGCTTTTTCAAAATCTCTGCAAAAAACCATTCAAATGGTAGAGCAAAAGACAGCACACTGTGATGGTCTTGTACAGTCATTGGCACTCAACTACGGTGCACACAATGAGATTATTCGAGCAGTCAACTCTTTGAAAAATTCAGAGGCTGACATTACCACACAAATGCTTTCAAATGCACTTGACTGCAAGCACAACGTCGATCTGCTTATCCGCACAGGAGGTGATAAACGCCTCTCAAACTTTCTGCTCTGGCAGACAGCGTATGCAGAGCTCTTTTTTGTAGATACACTCTGGCCTGATTTTTCTGTAAAAGAGTTAGAAAAAATAGTCAAAAAATTTAAAAAGGTTGAACGCAGATTTGGAGGTTTAAAGTGATAGAATATAATATGGCAGTAGCTTTTGTTTTAGGACTGCTCATCGGTTCATTTTTAAATGTAGTTATCCTTCGTATACCAAAAGAGGAGAGCATCG
>FPHK01000016.1_pt1 | contig 38781 bp, 43 predicted proteins | sample 1057251 | NCBI WGS metagenome assembly FPHK01 (sample SAMEA4473311, study PRJEB15554) | hydrothermal vent metagenome | biome: marine basaltic hydrothermal vent biome; feature: marine hydrothermal vent; material: water | place: Pacific Ocean | collected 2011-06-14/2011-07-23 | depth 1155 m
GGAAGTTATAACCACCAAGTTCTCCCGTTATATCGACCACTTCGCCGATAAAGTAAAGTCCTTTGACTTTTTTTGCCTCTAAACTCTCTTTTTGCACCTCCTCTGTTACCACACCGCCGCGACTTACCTCAGCCTTTGTAAAACCAAAATTGCCAGCAGGGGCAAAGGTGTAGTTATGTAGCTGTGTAAGTTTTTCTAACTCATCTTTTTGCACCTGTTTACACTCTTTATCTTTTATATCTATTGCTTTTAGAAGTGCCTTTGCAAGCCTTTTTGGCAGAGGAATAATGGAAGAAATCAGTTTTTTACCGCCTTTTTTAACCAGTGTGACAATATCCTCTAAAGGCAAAAAATCAATAGCGATATCTCCTTTTCTCCAGTACAGAGAAGCAGATAAAACAGCAGGACCGCTAATGCCTTTGTGCGCAAAGAGCATCTCCTCACGCAATACTCTGTTTTGCACTTTTATCTCCACAATGCAGGAGAGCCCGCTAAGTTCTTTCATCCAAAACTGCTCTTTTTGCAGTGTAAGGCCGACAAGTGCAGGAGTAAATTTTTTTACCTCGATGCCAAAACTTTGCGCAATTTCTAAACCGACATCACTTGCACCTAATGTTTTAAAGCTCTCTCCTCCAGTTGCCACAACGACATTTTTTGCATATCTGACACTTTTGTCTGTTTTTACGGCAAAATCTTCGCCCTCTTTTGTAACAGCTACAATCTTCTCACGCAAGATCATCTCTGCGTTTTTTGCATTGCGCAAGAGCAGATTGATGATAGTATCTGCACTCTCTTTACAAAAGTAGTATCGCCCTTTGCGAAGTTCTAACTCTATGTTGTTTCGTGCTAAAAAATCAAGCAGTCTCTCTTTTGAGAACTTTTTAAAAACACGCTCTAAAAGCTCTCTATCGCCATCAAAATTCTCTACACTCACACTGCTGTTGGTTATGTTACACTTCCCGCCGCCGGAGATTTTGAGTTTTTTTGCAGGTTTTTCATTGCCTTCAATAATGCCGACTTTCAGTTTTTTAGGCAGATTCCCCGCACACATCAAACCACTCGCTCCGGCACCCAGAATTAAAACATCATATATTTTCATAAAGCAATTATACGATATAATTCTGAGAAAAAAGAAGAAAAATGGCAAATAAACTACACATAGTCTCTTTGGGATGCACAAAAAACCTTGTAGATACCGAAGTAATGCTGGGACGACTCAAAAATTTCGAGCTTACAGAGAATAATGAAGATGCCGATGTCATCATCGTAAATACCTGTGGATTTATAGATGCTGCAAAAGAGGAGTCTTTAAACACTGTTCTTTCATTGCATGAAGCAAGAAAAGAGGACTCCCTTTTGGTTATGGCGGGATGCCTCTCAGAGCGTTATCAAGAGGAGTTGATGGAGCAGATTCCTGAAGTCGATATCTTTACCGGTGTGGGTGATTATGACAAAATTGATGAGCTTTTAGCAGAGAAGAAGAGCCGTTTTTCCGATGAAGTCTATCTTATTGATGGTGCTGAGCGTGTTGTGACAGGTTCAACGTATCATGCCTACATCAAGCTCTCAGAAGGCTGCAATCAAGCCTGCTCATTCTGTGCCATTCCCTCTTTTAAAGGAAAACTCCATTCACGCGACCTTGACTCTATTGCCAAAGAGGTAGAAGCTCTTGTCAAGCAGGGCTATTGGGACTTCTCTTTTGTCTCGCAAGACTCCAGCTCCTATCTGCGTGATCAAAACATTCAAGATGGTTTGTCACTGCTAATGCAGAGGATAGAGCTCATTGATGGCGTTAAAAGTGCCCGCATTTTATACCTCTACCCCTCAACGACAACTATGAAACTCCTGCAAAATATTGCAAAGAGTAAAATCTTTCACAACTATTTTGATATGCCAATTCAGCACATCAATGATGATATGCTGCGCATTATGAAACGCGGTTTTGGTAAAGAGAAGACACTAGAGCTTCTAAACTATATGCGCTCACTGCCAAACTCTTTTGTGCGTACAAGTTTCATCGTCGGACATCCGGGGGAGAGTGAAGCGATGTTTGAAGAGATGTGTGCATTTGCCGAATCTTTTGGCTTTGACAGGATCAATGTCTTTGCCTACTCTGATGAGGAGACGACAACTGCTCACGCAATGCAAGAGAAGATTGACGAAGAGACAAAAGCTGCGCGTGCGCAGATTTTAGGTGATATTGCCGCAGAGTCTACACGCAAATCACTCGAAGCCGAAATCGGAAAAACAGTAGATATTGTCATAGACTCCCAGAGTAATGAGCATGAGTTGCTTCTCTCGGCTCGTGAGTTGCTTTGGGCTCCTGAGATCGATGGCGAGATCTATGTCAATGACAGAACCGATGACACGGCAGAGCTTCTCTTTGGCAAAACCTACAAAGCCAAAATCACAGAACTTGTCGGTAACATCCTCACTGCAACGGTTGATAATGCTCAGCCAAACGACTAAAGCACTTCTTCGCTCCTCTAAAAATCTCTTAGCCTTCTCAGGCGGGGTTGATTCCACCGCTTTGCTCTTTTTACTGCGTGAGCATAACATACCATTTGATATTGCCATTGTTGATTACGGCTTGCGCCAGCAGAGTAAAGCAGAAGTTGCCTATGCACAGAGCTTGGCAAAAACCTATGGATTTAACTGTTTTGTAAAAAATGCTCCCAAAATCACGGCAAACTTTGAAGCCAAAGCACGCGAAATTCGTTACGATTTTTTTGAAGAGCTTATAGCCTCACGCAACTACGACAATCTGCTTACGGCACATCACTTGGGAGACAGACTTGAGTGGATGCTGATGCAGTTTTGCAAAGGTGCAGGCACAGTTGAACTTTGCGGTATGCAAGAGAGAGAGCTGCGTGAGGGCTACAGACTCCTGCGTCCTCTGCTTGCTTATGACAAAGAGGAACTACTAGCATATTTACACAAGAACAAGATCAAATACTTTCTTGATGCAAGCAACAGCGATGAAAGCTACAAACGCAACAGCTTTCGCAAAAAATATGCCCAACCACTTCTGCGTGAGTATAAAAGCGGCATTAAAAAGAGTTTTGAGTATTTAGAAGCAGATCGTGCAGCGCTTATTGAGCCAAGAGAGATCTTACAAAAAAATGCACTTGCCTGTTTTAAAAAGAGCAGCACTCGCAGTAATATCTACTATATTGACAAATATCTCAAATCTATCGGGCATATTATTACAGCAAAAGAGAGAGCGCTTTTGCGTGAGCATGCAACGCTCATTGTCGGAAGAAAGTTCGTTGTCACGCAGGTAGCAGATTATATCTGCATTGCACCCTTTCTACAAAACAACAAACTCACAAAAGAGTTTAAAGAGCAGATGCGGCTTTTAAAAGTAGAACCAAAGCTCAGAGGCTACTTGGCAACAGATTTGGAAGCCGTTGCATTTTTATCTTTGTTATTGGCATAGACCTTCATTGTAAAAGATGACTGTATCATCTCACCATCTCGCCTGAACTTTATAGGAAAATTCACACCGATAATCCAGTCACTTTTATTGACAGCATCTAAAAAGTTGTAAAAATTTTTTGGTGAAGATATATGCGATGTTGTATTTACTTCATAAACACTAAAACCTTCATAATTCTTTGCATGCTTGATTTTTGTTATCTCTAAAGAAGAAAATTCTGCTTTATGCTGCTGCTTAAAACGTGCAGGAGAAAATTTCCGATCATATGCAGTAATAATATTGCGATTTTTACTTTGCAACTCTTTCAATGTTTGCATAGTCTTATCATAAAAAGTTTTGTATTTTCTATACTCTTGCAAAGCTTTTTTCATCTTTACTCGTTTTACTCTATACTCTTTCCCCTCAGGAACCAAAACTCCAAAAGAGAAGATCAAGACAAATAAAAAAAGAAATAAGCTTAATAAAAGTATATAGATCTGATGACGGGAGATATTAATTTTCACTCTCTAACTCCTCATCTTCATTAATATAATTTGTTGAAACAAATCGCAGCCAACCGTTTTGTGCCGGATAAAAACTCGTATATGTCTTTTGAAATATGGAACGCAGCGGTGCCTGAAGCATAAAGTTATAAATATCTTTGTTGGGTGTCACACCATAGAGGATCAGACCATTTTTCAAAAGTTCTGCACGCGAAAGTGTAATACGCTGAGGGACAAGGTCAAAAAGATTCGCGATAGAGTCTTTTAGCACCATATTTTGTGTATGCACTTTTTGTGCAACTTTTTTTTGTTTTTTGATATAGGCAATTTTATTGTCCATTATATCGATATTTTTCTCTAATTCCAATCTATTTTGGGTAAGTTCTTGTTTCTCTTGAGTAAAAGCATAATCTTTAAAAAGCAAAAATAGATACGTTGTAAACAGCATAATAAGAGTAATAGAAAAAAATGTCACAACAAGCTGCATATCTGGTGTAAAAGGAGTCTTTTTTCGAGATTTTATGTAGCTGTATTTCATAAATCAAGCTCCTTTTTTGCAAGCTCACACACTTCTGCATCAATTGCTGTTTTACGAACATAAACATTAAAAAACATCTCTTCTTCAAGATACTTTTTTAAATCACTACTTACTCCCACAGCATCGGCAATATACATATTTTCTAAAAATCTACTCTCATAACGTTCATCTTTATAGTAATGTGCAATAGCAGTTTGAATAAGAGAAAATCTTTGATAATCCTCATCAAAATTTCCTTCATCTGCTTCTTCTAAAACATCTTCACTCTCTAAAAGTTCCTCTTCAACATCTTTTGTATCATCAAACTCTTCAATATCTTCTAAAGAATCCAAATCTTCAATGTCACTGAAGTCATCTAATGCAGCAATATTATCATTCACATCAATATTTTCAAGATCAATTCCTCTATTTACATCAAGCTCAAGATCATCATCCCCAAGATCATCACTCAATAACATATCTTCCATTTCACTACTTGCTTCTATATCAATATGCTCACCGTAAAGTAAATATCCATCTTCAAATATCCCAATAGATATATAACGCTCTTCTACAAGAGCATACAGTGCCAAAGAACCTGTAATTTTATCTTTAAAAAAGTTTGCCATAACAACAAAAGGAGAAAAGACAAAATCCACACCTATTTGACTATAAACTTTTTCTATCTCATAAAGTTGAGTTTTTGCAGTATAGTAAACCCATTTCTCTTCGTAGCATTTATACTCGCAATTGCTTAGATCATAATAGTATGCAAAATGATTTTTAGAACAGGTTGGCAATGCACCCTGTAGAGCAGACATATCTAAGATTGAAATATAAAAATAGGGTGATTCTTTTGTGTAAGCAGTAATAAAATCCAGCATCTGGTCATTAAACTTTGTTGTCTCAAACGTAGCATGAGCACTATCAACAACATTTTTTTTTGAATACATTTCTATATAAACAAGTGTGGATGCACGTTTTACGACAATATTGACAAGAACTTTACGATATAAAGCTTCAAAAATTTTAGCAAGCACTACTTCTCACCCTTTGCAAGAGGATGTGCTTTGTTATAATTTTGTTGTTTCAATGCACTACCTAACTTTGTATATATTTGTGTTGTTGCCATAGAGGCATGTCCTAAAAGCTCACTCACATCGACAATCGGTGCTCCGCTGTTGAGCAGTGAAGAAGCATATGAATGTCGAAGCTGATGCGGCGTTACTTTTAGTGCTACACGACCAAAGACTTTAGTTATCATATATCTTAAACTATTTTCGCTTAATTTTTCGCCATTTTTCTCAAAAAGAAATTTTTTTACCATAAAAATTGACAAATACTCATCAAGAAGATTCTTTACAGAAGACAAAAGAGGAACATCTCTTTGTTTATTACCTTTTCCAATAATACGAATCCACTCATCACCGATATCTTCAAGCTTTAGTGAAGCAAGTTCTGAAATTCGCAGTCCTAGAGTGTAGAGTATCAAAACAACAAGCTTCTCTTGTAAGGTTGCCTGCTCTAGAGCCTTCATAATATGCTCGTGAGCAATCGGTTTTGGAAGTGTTTTTGCCACTTTAATGCTCTCATCGGATTGCAAAACAACATGCAAGCCCTGTTCATTTAAAAAAGCGGAAAAACTCCGAATAGCAGAGAGTTTTTTACTGATGGTTTTTGCATTTAAAGTTGCAATATGAAGACGATAAGGCATAAGGTTAAAATGGAGTTCTTTTTTTTCTTCACTTATTTCAATAAAATCAAAAGCCTCTTTAAGTGTCTCTACATAGCTTTTAAGCGTTAAATCTGAGTACCCACGCTGCTTTATCAAATATTTACCAAAAGCAGTAATTTGCTCATCTATTGACTTTTTCAAGGAGTTTCTCAAAATTTTTATAATAGCCGGCAGCCTCTTTTACCAAAGCTTTATCGGTAATAACACTCGGTGCTAATTTGATATAGGAATCAACCATTACTTCACTCATCAATTTTATCTTAGCACGATCCGCATCAGAAATATTCTGCTTTGATGCAATAACATTAATACGCTGCATATACTCTTTTGCCTGCTTAACATATTTAACATATTTTAAAGATGTCTTTGATTGTGCCATGATTGTTGCAGCCATACGGTTATATATATCCATACCAAAAGCTTCCTGTGCAAGTTCATAAGCCTTCTCATAATTACCTGTTTCATAATAGTACTTTGCTTCAAGTGATTTTTCATATGAAGGATTAATAAGAAAATAGATAACCATCACTACTATCAAACCAAAAGCAGTAAAAGGAATAAGAATTTTAGCTTTCATGTTTGAGTAGCCCCTTTTGCAATAAAGTGCGTGCATCTTCAAGTTCCATACCACTGACATCTATCTCAGGAGTTGCATAATAGTGCAGCGTACCAAAAGGTTTTGGAATTACAAACCTGTCCCATGAATTTAATTGCCAAAACTTCGTCGGTTTTATCTCTACAAGAACAATTTTTGCTTTTGTCTTTTGCGCCATAACAACAATACCGTCTGCTACTTCATGGCGCGGTCCTTTTGGACCATCCGGCGTTATGCCGATATCATACCCCTCTTTAATAGTTTTAATTGCTTGAATTAAAACACGGGCAGGATTTTTATCGGATGATCCGGCAAGTGTACCGAGTCCAAAATATTTAATGGTGCGAGAGATAAGTTCTCCGTCAAAATGAGGCGAGATCAACACTTTTGCATGTGGCGTTTTTCTATAGTACTTATAGAGGTAAGGCAACATTAAAAGCTCACCATGCCAACAAGCAAAGATAATTGGATCTTGAGTAATTTTCTCTGGAGCGTGAAATTTTTTCTTATTTGTAAAATATAAAAAACGAATCAATAAAGATCCTAATAAAGGCACAAATACAAGGGCTAATGAGCGGCTTATCTTTTTAAGCAACTATCTCCCCTGTATATATTGTACGTCCGATTTTTGTAATTTTTACATCTCTAAACTCGCCAAGTAACTCTTCTGAGCCTTTGACTTTAACAACAAGGTTGTTATCTGTTCTGCCTGAGACATAGCCATCGGCATTAAGATCTTCAAAATAGACCTCATAGACCTTGCCTAACTGTTTGGCACTCTTCTCATCAAGCAGCTCGGTATAGAGTGCTTGCAGATAAGAGAGTCTCTCAGATGCTATTTCAGGATCGATAACATCACTGAAATGCTGTGCTTCCGTCTCTGGACGCGGAGAGTATTTAAAAGAGAATATCTGATCAAATTTTACTTTTTTCATCACATCAATAGTCTCGGCAAAATCTTCATCACTCTCACCCGGAAAGGCGACAATAATATCTGTAGAGATACTCACTTGCGGACAGTGTGCACGTAGTTTTTCCACACGATTTAAAAACCACTCTTTAGAGTAGCCGCGCTTCATATCTTTGAGTACTTTTGTGCTTCCACTCTGCAGCGGCATATGCATTGATTTGCATATTTTAGGGTTTGTTGCAAACTCTTCAATGAACTCATCATCCATATGAAAAGGATGCGGCGAAGTAAAACGGATGCGGCGAAGCCCCTCTATCTTGCTCAAACGGCGCAAAAGTTCCGTAAAGTTTACCTTCTCATGGTCGCTTGAAGAGAAACGACGACCATAATTGTTAACATTTTGTCCAAGCAAAAAGATCTCTTTTGCACCATTTTCCACTGCACGGCGTGCTTCACGGATAATAAGCTCATCGGGAATAGAGATCTCTTCACCTCTTGTTTTTGGAACGATGCAGTAGGTACACTGCTTATCACAGCCTATGGAGATATTGATGTAAGCTTTGTAAGGCGATGTTCTAAAATCATCAAAAGCAAATTCGCTCTCATCATAATTGATATCCACTTCAACAGCTTTGTCTTTATGCAGCACCTCGGAAATCTTGGAGACATTTCTAGCACCTAAAACAAAATTGACATAGGGAGCACGCTTGATAATCTCTTTACCGAGATGCGATGCGGTACAACCGCACACACCGATCTTTGCACCCTCTTTTTTCTTTTTGTTAAAGACACCGAGCTCTGAAAAGAGTTTTGCTACAGGCTTTTCTCTTACGGAGCAGGTATTTATCAAAATCAGGTCGGCACTCGTGATATCATCAGTCGTTTCGTAACCTTCTTTCTCTTTAAGAGCTGCTATCATATGCTCTGAATCACGAGAGTTCATCGCACAACCCAATGTTTCAATAAATAACTTTTTACTCATAAATCTGCCACTTAGCTCATAATATGAACTTGGTACATATAGTCATTGTCTGAAAGACCATATTTTACCTCATTCATATAAAAACTTTTACCCTGCTCTTCAAAGTGATCCTGCAGTGCTAAAAGATCTTTGTGAGAGTTTTCTCTGTCAAAATAGAAAATAATACTCTCCTCTTTTGCAACTTTTTCTTCTATCTTTGCTAAATCAATCTTTTTTGGTTTTGCATTCAAATCTGCTCTTGCTATTTTTAAATCCATACTCTTTCCTCATTTATATCTTTTAAAAGTTTTGCATTATACTTAAAATCTACTAAAACTTGGATTAAGAAGAATTTGAGTATAATTTTATACTTCAATTAAGAAATCCCCAATTACACTTACTATTGTTAAAAGATTTCTTACCAAAAAAGGAACAACTATGGAAAAAATATTAGATATTGCAGAAGCAATTGGACATGAAAAAGGACTTCAGCCGGAAAAAGTACTCGAAGCACTTAAAACTGCTTTTATCCAAACAGCAAAAAGAGTCATTGATCAAAACTTTGCTTTTGAAGCAATCGTAGATGAAGATACAAAGAGTATTAAAATTATTCAGACCATCACTGTTGTTGCAGATGATGATGAAAAACTTAAAGATGAAGAGAGTGCTCCGGCATACATTTCACTCACAGAAGCAAGAGAGTATGATGATCAAGTCGAACTTGGCGATCAACTCCAGATCGATCATAATTTAGAAGATTATGGCAGAACGGCAGCATCAAACCTGCATCGTGAAATAGAGTACCACATCCAAAGACTTGTAGAGGATGAAGTCTATAACAAATACAAATCAAAAGTAGGCACACTTGTAAGTGGACGTGTAACACGTGTAGATGCACAAAATGCTACTTATATTGAAGTTGATGAAATTCGCGCTGTTTTACCTATGAAAAGTCGTATCAAAGGAGAGAGCTTTGAAGTAGGTGATCATATCAAAGCAGTTGTTCGCCGTGTCAATATGGACAAAGAGCATGGAATTCAAATCGAACTCTCACGTACTTCACCAAAATTTTTAGAAGCACTTTTAGAGCTTGAAGTACCGGAGATTGCAGAGGGAACCGTCATCATCGAAAAATCTGCCCGTATTCCGGGTGAGCGTGCAAAAGTAGCAGTACTTAGCACACATCCGCAAGTTGATGCCGTTGGTGCAACTGTAGGTGTTAAAGGTGTACGTATCAACGCTGTCAGTGCAGAACTCATCGGTGAAAATATTGACTGTATAGAGTACACAAATATTCCAGAACTTTTTATCTCCAGAACCATGAGTCCCGCTATTATCTCTCATGTAGAGATAGTAAAAAATGAAGAGAATGAAAACGACAAAGCAATCATCACACTGCCTGCTGATCAAAAATCAAAAGCAATCGGTAAGAGTGGTATAAATATTCGCTTGGCTTCTATGCTTACAGGTATGCAGATAGAACTTATAGAGACAGATGCCGTTACCAATGAAGCGGGTGAGATAGAAGAGAAAAAAGATGGCGTAGATGCACTTGAGGCTCTGTTTAATTAATTATACTAACCTCTCTCTACATAAGGATTAAGTTTTAGCAAGATAAGATCCGCAAACATATTTCCTAGCAGCGTTAACAGCGCTGTTATCATTAAAATCCCCATTATTATTGGATAGTCGCGTGAAAGTGCAGAGATGTAAAAAAGCTGTCCCATTCCCTCAATTCCAAAAATAGACTCCAAAATAACACTTCCTCCAATGAGCCCAGGCAGAGAAAGCCCAAGCAGTGTAATAATCGGCGGCATAAGATTTGGCAAAATGTAATAACGCAACAAATGCTTCTCATCAATACCGCGTGAACGTGCAAAGTAGTAGTAATCACTTTTGAGTATCTCTAATGTGAGCGAGCGAATGTAGATGATCATACTGCCAAGTCCTACAAATATCATCACGCTCACAGGCAGTGTTATATGCCAAGCCATATCGAGATAGTTCGCTATGCCCTCTTTTACTTCAATAGAGTGTAATCCTGCAATAGGAAAGAGCTTGAGCTTGATAGCAAATAAAATAATAAAAAGCAGTGCCAAATAAAATGACGGCATAGAAAAAGAGACTAAAGAGAGCTGACGAATGATATAGTCACTCTTTTTTTCATAGCTCAGTGCCGCTTTAATACCAAGCCACAAAGAGAGTCCAAAAACACTCACAAGTGCAATGAAATTCATCCAGAGTGTAACAGGCAGACGTTTGAGTATTTCACTCCCCACATCCTGCCCGCTGACAAAAGAGATGCCAAAATTGAGTGTCAACAGATTTTTCATCCAATCTACATACTGCATAAAAAGCGGTTTATCGAGACCATAGACAGCTTTAAGTTTCGCTATTGCCTCTTTTGTCATATTTGGATTTAACTCCCCTGCTCCAAAGAAAGAGTTTGGTGCTGCGTGAATTGCTAAAAAAGAGATAATTGAAATTAAAAATAGCATAAAAAAAATATAAGAAAGTTTTTTAAATAATGTTTGCATAAAAGATTATAACATAAATGAGAAGATGTGTAAAAAAGAACTAACTCCCGTCAGGGAATTAGTTGTACTTCAAGTTTAAGAGTTAGACTAGAAGTTTAGTGTTAGGTATGCTTGGATCATGCTAAAAGCATCTCCGTTACCAATTTTTGTATAAACATACGCTGCAGTTGTATCAAGAGCACCAAAAGATTTGCTTGCTACTAAAGCTGCTTCACTTAAATCTTTTTGACCTGCTGCACTTGTATTTGCATTAGTATATTGCGCAAGAAGATCAACATCAGCAACTTTTCCTTCAGCACTTAACATAAATGAAGATGTATCATGTTGTGTAACATAACCATAGTTCCACCATGCTTCAGTATAAAGTTTTGATGCACCAGATTGAGTTGCTGTATTTGCTGCAGTTAAAACACCTTTTTTATCAACATCAGAGTATGCAACTTTGAAAGTAGCAACATCTTTCATTTCATAACCTAGCATTAAAGCATATACAGAAGATGTATCAGTATTTGCAACGCCTAAAGAGTTGCCATTTTTAAGAGCTTGTGCCGAGTATTGTACACCTGCAGTAAGTCCTTCTGCACCTAACGAGCTAGCATCTAAATCAGCTTGTAACCAGTATGCAGTTGCAAGTCTTGTTAAATCATAGTACCAGAATTGAGCAGTTAATGGTTTATAAGAGTTATTGATAACACCAAGTGCATACGCTCCATCAGTACCATATGTAGTGAATTGACCATCTTGGTTTACAACTGCACCTGCAGCTAATTTATAACCAAATACAGTTCCATTCACATCTTGACCAACATTTTCAGTACCGTTTCCATTACCAACATAAGCACCTACTAAAATAGTATCAGGAATATCTTGATTAATTACTGCAGCAGCTTCAAATGTATTTTTCTCAATTGACCATTTTTCAGTAAATACTAAAGGAGTATCTAATTCCATACGACCAATTTTAGCAGTTGTTTTACCGGCAGTCGCAGCAATCCAAGCTTCATTCATCCAGTTTGCATTTTCAACTTTTGCTCCACCTAAAGCAGAACCATAAGATGCACCAGTAGGAGCAGTTGCACCATGCGCTGAACCCCATACATTTGATACAAGATTATTTTCTAAACCAAGAGTAGAAAGTACAGTATAACCGGCACCTGCACTTACAGCCACTACATCATTTTTTACTAAATCAGTAGTTACATTTAAGTTTAATGCAGCATCAGCTGCAGAAGCATCTTTATCAAATACAGAGTTACCTTTACCTTGTCCACTTGTACTGTAGAATAGGTTTGCATCACCACTAACTTTTGTATTTTCAAGAGCAAATGCGCTTGAACCTACTAGTAGCGCTGCTACTAAACTCATTTTTGTAAATTTCATATATTCTCCTTGTCTTTTTACAAATTTCATAGGCAGTATAGCATAATTTTTTATTAATTTTGCATAAATCCACCATTGATTTATCTTTTTTTTGGCTATAATTCCTATATGAAACAACTTATAATACTATCATCATTACTAATAATAGCAGTGCTGTGTAACAGCTGTGCTGCTTCAGAAAAAAACCTCGCACCATCACAAAATAACGCACTCAACAACATAAGTAAATCAAATGCTTCAACTAAAAAAGAGGGAGCTATGCAACATACACTTGACAGTTGGCTGCACGAGGATTGGGAACCGACTCTCAGCAAAAACAAAAAGATTCAAAAAAAGTATATGCACAAAGATAGAAATTTTACACTGCAGGAGTACGTTAATAAAGCAAGTGCTTATATGAAAGCAAAGCCAAATAACTACAACAACTCAAATGTTCATAAACTAGAGAGTATGCCGGTCATCGGAAAGTAGCACAAAGGCTACTTTCTTACTATTTGATATCCCACGCAAGAACAGTTTTTCCATTTTCATCGGTAGTTGCCGCTGCCATTCCCATAATGTTATAACCGTTATCTACATAATGTACTTCACCCGTTACACCGGAACTGAGATCACTTAAGAGATACATAGCAGAGTTTCCAACTTGTTCAGTCGTTACATTTTTCTTTAGAGGTGCATTTGTCTCATTCCATTTAAGAATTTGTGAAAAATCACCGATGCCTGCTGCTGCAAGTGTTTTGATAGGACCTGCTGAAATAGCATTAATACGTTGTCCTTTTACACCAAGATCTACAGCCAGGTAGCGCACACTCGCTTCAAGTGCCGCTTTTGCAACACCCATTACATTATAGTTTACAATATATTTTGGTCCACCAAGATATGAAAGTGTCAAGATAGAAGCGTCATCACTAAGAACAGGTTCTAAGCGATTTGTTAAGTCAATAAGTGAATAGACAGAGATATCCATCGCTATCTCAAATGCTTTTTTAGTTGTCTTTATAAAAGGTTCAGAGAGCGCCTCTTTTGGTGCAAAAGCAACAGAATGCACTAAAAAGTCGATTTGTCCAAAATCTTTTTCAATCTTTGCAGCAATACCTGCCATATGCTCTTCATTACTTACATCAAGTTCATAAACATAATCACTGCCAAACTCTTTGGCAATCGGTTCTACTCTCTTTTTGAGTGCATCGTTAAGGTATGTAAATGCCATCTCCGCACCCTGCTCATGACACGCTTTTGCTATGCCGTATGCGATTGATTTATTGTTTGCAAGACCTACAATCAGACCTTTTTTACCCTTCATTATCATCTTAGTTCTCCTTAATTTTATTTCATAACGCTATGTTTCCCTCAGTAGGAAGCTCTCACACTTTGTGCTCTTTAGTTTTTATTTTCAATTTCATCTGCATACTGTATCATCGTACAAAAATGTTCTGCATAGAGTGCAGCACTCCCTACAAGAACACCATCTACATTTTTAACACCTAACACATCTTTAATGTTGTTTACTTTTACACTTCCGCCGTAAAGCAGCGGTGCAGATGATTTTTGCTTTAACACTGCGTGTATATCTTCGATATCTTCGAGTGTAGGTGTGAGTCCCGTACCAATCGCCCAGACAGGTTCATAAGCGATGATGAGATTTTCATACGTTGTATCTATGCCCGCATACTGCGCGCTAATGTACTCCATCATCTCCTCTTTGCCGGCTTCACGTTTTTCTTTAGGCTCACCAACACAGTAAACTATCTTAAATCCCTGCTCTTGAAAATAGCGAAATTTTTGCGCAATAAACTCTTGAGACTCGCCAAGAATATGGCGTCTTTCACTATGCCCTATAAGTATGGTTTTTATGCCAAACTCCCCAAGCTGCTCTAAACCTATCTCTCCGGTAAAAGCACCATTAACCGTTGGGTAGGCATTTTGCGTCCCTACTTCTACTTTTGCATCAAATTTATCAAGAGATGATATTGCAGGAAAAACTATAACATCTTGCTTACTAGCAAATGCACACTTATTCACCTCTTCTATATATGAAGCACTCTGTTGTCGTGTCAGGTTCGTTTTTAAATTCGCTGCAATAATCATCTTCTCTCCTATAGTTCTTCGCTAATTTTTACCATTAATGGAGCAACACCCGGAAGTATTTTCCCCTCTAAAAGTTCTAATGATGCACCACCGCCTGTTGAGATAAAACTCATCTCATCATCAACACCTACACGTTGTACCAAGTCAGCCGTATCGCCGCCACCGACAACGGTTGTCGCATAAGAGTCTGCAACGAAATGCGCTATTTTCGAGCTGCCGCGTGCAAATTTTTCCATCTCATAAACACCCATAGGACCATTCCAAAGTACAGTTTGCACATCACTGAGTCCCTCACGATAGAGTCTTACTGTTGCAGGTCCAATGTCAAGCCCCATCCAGCCGTTTGGAATCTCTTGAGCCGTTACAATTTTACTTACGGCATCTTCTGCAAATTTATCTGCAGCCACGACATCTACCGGAAGATAAAATTTCACACCGCGTTCTTTTGCCTGATCCATAATTTTTTGTGCTTCTTCTAAGAGTTCATCCTCTACAAGTGAAGCACCGATGTCATAACCAAGTTGTTTTAAAAATGTAAATGCCATTCCTCCACCGATAAATATCTTATCGACTTTAGGAAGCAGGTTTACCAGTGCTTCAAGTTTTCCTGAAACTTTTGAACCACCGACAATGGCAGCAAAAGGACGGACAGGATTATTGACAAGTTTTCCAAAGAAATTTATCTCACGCTCAAGTAAAAAACCGGCTGCTTTATGTTCATTATCAAAAAATTGTGTAATACCGTGAACAGAGGCATGCGCGCGGTGACTTACACCAAAAGCATCATTGACATAAAAATCTGCCATGGAAGCAAGCTTGCGTGAGAGCTCTTCATCATCTTTTGTCTCACCCGCTTCAAAACGAAGATTTTCCAAAAGAAGCACTTCATGACGCGGCAATTCTTGTGCCATTTTTAGTGTTGCATCATCAACAACACCCGGAGCGAGTTCCACATGACGCTTTAAAATTTGCTGCAGTCTTCTAGCAACCGGAGCAAGAGAATACTTCTCAATTACTTCGCCTTTTGGACGACCAAGATGTGATGCCAAGATAACGGCACAATCTAAATCAAGACAGTAGTTAATTGTTGCAATGGCAGAGCGTATACGTCTGTCATCAGAGATATTTCCAAACTCATCCATCGGAACATTGAAATCACAACGGATAAAGACCTTTTTATTTGCTAAATCTAACTTTTTTAAATGTAGTAGTTCCAAAGTATCTTCCTATTTTGAGATGTGTAGCGCCATATCGACAAGACGCATAGAGTATCCCCACTCATTATCATACCATGCCATTACTTTTACCATATCATCGCCAATAACCTGTGTAAGATCTTCTGCGACAATAGAGCTGTACTCACAGCCGACAAAGTCTTGGGATACACGCATCTCTTTGTCAACGAGTAAAAGACCGCTCAGTCTTCCTGCTGCTGCTTTATTAAATGCAGCGTTTACTTCCTCTTTTGTCGTTCCTTTTTTGACAACAACATTGAGATCAACCATAGAGACATCCGGAGTCGGTACACGCACAGATTGCCCATGTAGTTTTCCTTCAAGTTGTGGTAGTACAAGGCTGATAGCTTTTGCTGCACCTGTAGTAGTTGGAATCATATTGATAGCACCGGCACGAGCACGACGTTTATCTTTGTTATGTTTTACATCAAGAATGTTTTGATCATTCGTATAAGAGTGGATTGTTGTCATCAACCCTTTTTCAATCCCAAAAGCATCATCTAAAACACGCGCAACAGGACCAAGACAGTTTGTTGTACAAGAAGCATTTGAAACAATTTTTTGTCCATCATACTTCTCTTCGTTAACACCCATTACAAATGTTGGGGTAATCTTGTCTTTTGCAGGAGCAGAGAAAAGAACTTTTTGAACACCTTTGTCAATATGTACCTGAGCAGACTCTTGTGTAAGAAATACACCCGTACACTCTAAAACCATATCTGCACCACAATCAGCAAAACCAAGATTTTTCGGATCTCTATCAGAAAATACTCTGATTTTTTCCCCGTCTATGCTGATGTAGTTCTCATCTACCTGCTCTATCTCGCTATTAAATGCCCCATGAACTGAATCATTTTTAAGCAGATAAAGCATCATATCCATACTCGCCATATCATTGATAGCTACGATCTCAACATCATCCCTTTTTGCTGCTATACGAGCAACACAACGACCGATTCTACCAAATCCGTTAATTGCAATTTTGAGTGCCATTTTATATCCTAATAGTAAAAAATTCAGTTATTTTATCTAAAATTAGTTATAATTCGGTTTAAATGAAGACTATAGCACTCTATGGCGGCTCTTTTGATCCGCCACACCTCGGCCACGAGGCAGTTGTAAAGGCACTAGAAGCGTTAGATTTTATAGATAAAATCATCGTTATGCCGACTTTTCTCAATCCATTTAAAGAAAATTTTGTTGCCCCTGCAACATTACGACTGCAATGGCTTAAAGAGATTTTTTCAGCTTCTAAAAAAGTAGAAGTAAATGCTTTTGAAGTAGAAAAAAAGAGAAAAGTACCAGCTATAGAGAGCGTAAAAGAGCTTTTAAAAACCTATGATAAAATCTACTTTGTCATAGGTGCAGATAATCTTAAAAGCTTAAAAATGTGGTATAAGTATGAAGAGCTTGCAAAACTTGTCACTTTTATAGTAGCAACTCGTAATGATGTAAAGATACCGCAACATTTTTTACAACTCAATATCGAGGCAGATATCTCCTCTTCAGAGTTACGTAAAAAAGTAGATAAAACAAAATTACCAAAAAAATGTGCAGAAAAAATTGCACAATACTATAAGGAACACAATGCAAAACAGAATTGAAAAAATAACACAAACTTTAGATAAAAACAAAGCAGAAGCGATAGAGGTCTTTGACCTGCGTGATAAAAATTACTTTGTAGATTATGCCATCATCGCTTCATCACTCGGACAAAAGCATACGCTGGCACTTTTGGATCATCTCAAAAAAGCACTCAAACCCGAAGAGACATTTAACAATGTCGATGAAAGCGGTGACTGGATTGTTATTGATTTAGGCGATATCCTCATTCATATTATGACTCCTGAATATCGTGTTAAATATGATATGGAAACATTTTTAAGCGAACTTGAGGCAGAAAACTAAGGAGTTTTTTGCTTTGTATCTGCGCCCTTCTCTTTTTCATATTTATCTAAAATGTCTTTGTAATTATAAATAGCATCAACATACTTTACAGGTTCTGCCCCGCGAGCATATCCAAACTTGAGCGTTCTATAATATTTTTTCTGAGATAAAAGTGGCAGCACTATCTTCAAATCACTCCAAACATTTGGGTTCAGTCCTAAGCGTGTAGCCAGTTTTTGCGCATCTTGTATATGTCCCAAACCAATATTATAAGCAGCTAAAGCAAACTTTAAACGATTTTCCTCTTTTACTTTTTTTGAAACGAATTTTATCATCTGCTTTAAGTGACGTGTTCCACCAATAATACTCTGTTTGGGATTAAGTCTGTTCTTCACACCAAGGATCTTCGCTGTTCTTTGTGTCAGCATCATCAATCCACGGACACCGGTAAAACTCTTTGCTCTTGGATTCCAATGCGATTCCTGATACGAAACAGCAGCAAGCAGTGTCCACGGAATACCAAAATATTTACCTGCTTCTTTAAAATATTTTTTATAACGAGGCAGACGTGACTTGAGTCTTCTATAGAACATTTTTGTATTGTAATAGTCAAAAAAGAGTACATAGGAGTAGTAGTGGTCTTTAAGCTGTGTCACTTTGCCTTGCTGATTGAAATCATTGAGCCATGCATACATATCTGCTTCAAGTTTTTTAGCATTTTTTGGCAAAAGCCAAGCCAGTTGTTCTCTGCCGCTTATAGAAAAAGCAAGTGCAATTTCAGGAAAAAACTTTAAATTGAGTGCATAGATATTAGAGTCTGCAACAGTACAGTCTATTTGATGCTTTGCCACCATCTCCAAAAGCTCTTCTGTTGAATAATCCGAACTTGTTGTAAAGTTGATATCAAAACCATCCTCTTTGAGTCGCTGCAGATTTTCACTATAACTGGTATCATCTCCAACCATGATTTTTAGACCCTCTAAATCCTCTACATCTCTTGGAAATTTTGCACTTCCAAGCATTCCTCGATTACAAATTACCTGTTCTTGTACTTCAAAGTAGGAAGGTCCAAAATGATACAACTTCTCTCTGCTTGGTGTCTTAGTCAAAGAAGCCGATGTGATATGAATATTTGGATTTTTACTAAGTTTGAGTGCCTCTTTTACTGTATGTGCAGGTGTAATATTTAGATCAACACCCAAATGCTTTGCATAAGCAGAGAGTAAATCATACTCAAAACCTTGTGGACCTTCATTTCCTATATAGTAGGTCGAAGGGGCATTGAGCAGCACAACATTAAGTTTTTTCTCTTTTTTAATTTGATCAAGCAAAGATGGCTTTTGTATGCGTTTTGACGGCATATACGCACTATGACTTACCCAGCCAAATACAAAGAAAGAAAAAGCAAAAAAAATTGCAAGAGTAATAGAGGCAAATTTATTCATCTAACTAGTTTACACTAGAGTTGCTTATGCAAAAATGAAGCGATTAATGCCGTTTTCATACTCATGAGCCAAAACTTGTCCATGTACTTTAAGTATAGAATCTACAAGATAGAGACCTAATCCAAAGCTATTTTTAGAAGGATTCTCTTTTGTAAAAGGCTCTATATAGTACTGCAAAGGATGCTTCAGGCACTCCCCTTTACTCTCAAAACAGAGTTCTCCTGCTTCATTGACTACAATCGTAATATGCGCATCTGTTGCGTACTTCATCGCATTGTCTATCATATTTTTAATGGCAGTTGTATAGAGCCTGTAATTTGCCTGTATCTTACAATCTGTCGGCACTTTTACAGTTACACTTGAGCGCTCTACCATGGCCATATCAATGGCTCCGTCAATAATATCAACAAGTCTATACTCACTAAAATCTTTTTTATCTCCAAGACTCGTTACCTCTTCAATCATCGCAAACTCATTGACAAGTGTTTCAAGCCTTTTAAAGATAGAGCTAAAACGCTCACGCTGCTTTGGAGATTCCAACATCTGCGTTGCGATAGTGCCTTTTGCAATCGGTGTTTTAAGTTCATGCATCAAATTACGTAAAAAGAGTGTACGTGACTCTAAAATATTATTTATCTTCTGTCGTGCTTTTTCAAGCTCATTGGAAACTGAGCCTATCTCATCTTCTGAGCGTGTTTTAAAAGAGACATTCATATCTCCCGCTCCATAGAGTGCTATTTTATTACGCAGACGAATAAGCGGACGCAATTTTTGTAAAACAAGAACAAAAGAGAGACTTATAATAAGAAAAATAGTTGTATAAGTATAGAGAATAGGAAGATAGCTATAGGGTTTAAGCTCATTATCTTGAATAAGAATATCACCTCTTGGTGTTTCTATATAAAAGTAGATAATTCTTTGACTTTGCAACATTGTAGCAAGAAGATTTGTAACGGTATTTCTTGTGTACATCCCTTTTTTGCTAATCATCCAAGAGGTATTAAAACTTTTAAAACCTTTACGCTTTAAAACTTCTCCTTGACTGAGTATTTCATCTCTTTTTACTTTATCTTGAATAACTTCAAGATTATAAACAGCAAGATTAGCTGCTAACATAATTTCAGAGCTTTGACGTTGCTGATGTTCTCTGTATATCTGCGTAATTACTGTATATTTTGTAAAAATATGGTTAATATATTGTTCATAATTGAGCTTATAAAATTCCCAAAAAATTGCACTTACACTCACCAAAGAGACTATTAAAGCAAAAAGTACAGTAATTAAAACAGCATGTTTTTTCATTATTTTAAAAGTTTATATCCTACGCCACGTACAGATTCTATCAGTGACTTATCCCCAAGCTTGTTTCGGATTCTTCCCACCATAACATCTATGCTTTTATTTGAAGAGTCTTCATTGATAGCATTTACATTATGAATGAGATCTTCGCGTGAGACAACAAGTCCCTGCTTTGCAATCATATAGGAGAGTATGCCAAACTCTGCATTTGTAAGATCAATATTGCGCCCTTTGTAGGTAATAGTCATCGTTGACTTGTCACATTTAAAGTCACTTTTGTTCTCCTCTTTTTCAGAGGTCTTTGCTTCATAGCGACGCAGCACGGAGTGAATGCGGGCTTCAAGCTCACGCGGATCGTAAGGCTTTGGCAGATAATCATCGGCTCCCAGTTCAAGAGCTTTTATCTTATCTGTTACATCACTGCGTGCACTTGAGATAATAATAGGAATATCCTGACGCTCACGAATCGCTTCACATACTTCAAGTCCATCCATTCCAGGCAGTGTCAAGTCTAAAATAACAAGGTCAAATGGCTCAAGTTTTAAAATGCTCACAGCCTTAAAAGGATCATCTTCTGTTATTACTTGAAAATCAAACTGTTCAAGATACTCTGTTAAAATCTCTGCAAGTTCTAAATCATCTTCTATCATCAATATTTTTTGCATTTTCTTTTCCTTTTTGGTTATTTTAGCACAATTAGTTAACCAAATGCCAATGCAATCCTATATGCAATAAAAGCAAGAACATAAGCGACAACAGATGTAAAGATAAAGAGATAAACTGCATATTTCCAACTACCTGCCTCTTTTGCAAAAACCGTTGTAGCTGCCAAACATGGCAGATAGGTCATTATTACGACAATAAATGCAATGGCAGAAGCAAAAGGAATATGCTTGCGAATATTATCTGCTAAAGATTTTGACTCCTCTGTCACATCGCCACCCATTGAGTAGAGTACTCCAAGCGTTGAGACAACAACCTCTTTAGCAGCGAGTCCGGCTTGAAGCGCCACATTCATTTTCCAGTCAAATCCAAGCGGTGCGAAGATAGGCTCTGTCAATTTTCCGATACGCCCGAGATAACTCTGCCCTAACTGCTCCTCAGCAAGTTTGTTCTCCAACACAACTTTTTGCTCTTTGCTGAGAGCTTGTTCTATCTTTGTGTTATATGTTGCATCAAGTGCTGCACTGTGTGGATAATTACTTAAAAACCAGACAAGCATCGCAGCACCGGCAATGAAAGTACCCGCTTTTTTAAGATACATGATCGTCTGTGTAAGTACTGTATGCCAAATAAGTTTTAAAGCCGGCAGGCGATACTTTGGCATCTCCATAACAAAAGGCTCATCTACTCCTTTAAAAGCTGTCATTTTTAAAATTTTTGCAAAGATCAAACCTAAAATAGCACCACTTACATAAATAACAAAAAGTACATTTCCTGCCATTGCCTCACCAAAAAATGCTCCGGCAAAAAGCACATACACAGGCAGTCTCGCCCCACAGGACATAAAACCGATGATAAAAAGCGTCAACAGTCTGTCTCTGTCATTTTTAAGTATTCTAGCAGACATATACGCAGGAATAGAGCATCCAAAACCGGTAACAAGAGGAATAAAACTCTGTCCATGCAGACCAAATTTATGAAAAAATCCATCAAGCAAAAAGGCAACGCGGCTCATATATCCCGTTGTCTCAAGCAAAGCGATTCCTATAAAAAGGATAATGATATTTGGCGTAAAGAGCACAACTGCTCCCACCCCGCCAATGATTCCATCCACCACCAAAGAGCGGACATCATCATTGCTGATTGTCGGTGCTATCGTATCACCCAACCAACCAAAAAAGCCGTCTATCCAATCCATAGGAATATTTCCGAGGGTAAAAGTGAGCTGAAAAAGTCCCCACATAAAAAACAAAAAGATAGGAATACCCAATACAGGATGAATCAAGATACTGTCAATCTTCTCTGTCAATGTTTTTTGCTCTTTTTGCACTTGCTTATAATGGACAACCTCAGTAACAATTCCTCGATTAAAAGCCGCATACTCCTCAGCAAACGCCTCTTTAATATCATCTGTATCATGATGAAGTTCAATATGACGCGATGCTTCTATGAGAATAGGTTGCAGTTCCGTCCAGAGTGGTTCATCATGGAGTTTTTCATAGGTCTTTTTATTGTTTTTAAGAAGATTGATCGCAATATTTCTATAAGAGTTTGTTGCTTGGAGTTTATGTTTTTGCAAATACGAAACAATAATATCAATCTCCTCTTCAACCGCCTCACTAAAGATAAGTTTTGCATCTTTTTTAGGCTCTTTGTAAGTCTCTATCACTGCATCTATAAGCGCTTCGATACCTGACTTTGTAGCAGCAGATACCTTCACGCAGCTTACACCAAGCAGCTCCGACATATACGCAGCATTAATTTCAATGCCCTCTTTTTCTGCCTCATCGCTCATATTCAGCGCAATGACCATCTTTTTACTCATAGTAAAAAGTTCAGAAGTCAGCTGTAAATTCTTCTCCAAATTAGTTGAATCCACAACATTAATAATAATGTCATAATCCTCTGCACACAGGTACTCATGCGTTACACGCTCTTCTATTGTATAGTCTGTAAAAGCATACGTTCCTGGCAAATCAACAACGGTAAAATGGTAATCTTTATAATCAAAAAGTACCTCTGTCTTATCAACAGTCACACCTGAAAAATTCCCTACATGTAGATGTGCATTACTCACTGAGTTTATTAGCATACTTTTACCGACATTTGGTTGTCCAACTAAAGCAACTTTTATGTGATTTGCTGTAATGGGACAAACTTTTTTATCTAATGCTTCATTATTCATAATGCTTCTACCTCTATACATTCTGCTTCCTCTGCACGCAGAGCAATTCTCATCTTTCCAACTTTAACTTCTATGGTCTTTTTTCTTGGAGCATGCTCTAGCACAAGCAACTCTGCACCCTTCATCACGCCAAAAGAGATAAGACGCTGTTTTAACGTTTGATTGGCATGGATTTTTGTCACTTTGGCTCTGCACCCTTTTTGACAATTTAATAAATTATTCATTATTTACTACTCTCTTTTAAAAATTATAATTTAGCATGACCTGTGCTCTATCGAAGTCATATGCTGTTTTTTGTTGGTTTTGTTTATCTTCTTCTAAGACATAAATAGCTGCTGCAGTAAATTTATCATTCACATTATATTCAAAACCAATATTTTGCTCGACTATATACTCTTTTTTCCCAAGAGAATTTGCATCTCCTTTAAATGAACCGTAAGCATACAAAAAATTTACATTTTTGTAATTATACGATATTCCACTTACAATAGCATTGGCTTTTCTATCTTGTGCGATAGTATCAAGTATCATAGTATCCATACTTGTAAAGAGTGTACCACTGCCTGTTCCAGAAAAGCTTTGCTTAGCGTTTCTGCAATCAGCCTGATCATAGGCAATATTGAATCCTAATCCATCTATTACATATTCAAACATTCCACCATATATTTTTGCATCATAACCACTGTTACTTAGTTCATCTTCTTGAAGATATTGCAGCATGGCATGGAGTGTCATCATTCTGTTTATCTTGTATTGTATTCCCACATCAAGATAGCTTGCATTAGTCTGCTTTGTAATATTATAATACCAAAGATTAAACTCCCAAACATCATCATAGCTAATGCCTCCGAAATTTGTACCATGCTCACCTGTTTTGTTCCAACCATCATCCAAGTCTGCATCAAATCCCTGCCAAAGATTGATATGCCCTGCCATCAAAGCAAAACCTTTATAGTCATACGTTGCAACATAAGCTTCAAATGTATTTTGTATGACACGGATATCATCACTATTAGCAAGTGGAGTATCTAAAAGTTGGCGACCGGCTCTTAAAGTTAAATCTTTATAGTGATAGTTCACATAGGCTTCACTCATCTCTGTAAACGTGCCTTTAGAAGAAGAAAGCTCAGGATTGTGTTTTACGCCATCACCACTTAAAGGAGTAATATCATGTGCTGTATAAACAGCTGCAGCAGCATTAAAACCGTTAAACTCTGCTAATTCATACTTGAGTATGCCGCCCAATGCTGTTGCATAGGTGTCTGGCTCAGAGCTCTGTTTTTGATTGTAAGAGGCATACTCTACTCTAATCTGTCCACTCACCTTACCATCTTCAAACATATGCCTTACACTATCAACAACAGAGACCTCTTTTTGTTCTACTTTACCCACACTGTAAACAGCCTCTTTTACTGAATGCAGGCGATCTCCATCAACATTTTGCTCACTGCACAAAGCATTTACGACTAGTGTTGTAACTCCAAGTATCATTACTGCTAACTTCTTCAAAATATCTTTTCCTCTTATTTTTTGGAAATGATACTCCTTATCAACTTATAGATTACTTAATGATTATGATAATGTTTATCAAAGCTTACTCTTTTTCTGTTAAGTATCCTTTTGTTATAATTCTATTTTTAAAAAAGGATGCTTGACTTATGAAATTTTTATGGACACCTGCTTCACATTTTAATCTTGCCAATATGTTTACATTTGTTAACATTACTGCCGGTCTTTTAGCAACGTATTTTATTACACAAAACAACTTCACACTTGCAATCATTCTTGCGTGGATCGGCGGGGCTTTTGATATTTTTGATGGAAAAATTGCCAGAAAGTATAAACTCTCCAATGAGTTTGGCGTACAGCTTGACAGCTTTGCAGACTTTTTGAGTTTTGTCCTCGTTCCCGTCTTTTTGATCTTTCAAGCCTCTTATGCACCAACACTCCATGGCTTTGGGCTTTTACTTGCAGCCGTTGTGAGCATCTATTATGTTATCTCAGGGCTGCGTCGTTTGATCCAGTTTAACATCAATGCCGATGCGGGAGAGGTTGAGAACTATTTTACCGGTGTGCCGACACCGCTTGGCGCGATTCTTCTGTGGCTTGTTTATCTGCTTAATGCCTATGCAATTCTACCGGCTTACGGGGTAATGCTCTTTATGCTGGCAATCGGATGGAGTCTTAACTCTACCATTAAAGTAAGACATCCATAAACTCTTTATTTAGAGTTTACCGCATACTTCCCGCTTCCAAGTAAAATCACTAAAATACTCATAATTAGAAAAAGTAAAGGTCTCTCCCACGCCAAAGCTCCATATTTTGAGAGCGTTAAAGCAAATCCATAACTTACATATATTGCAACAATCATATTAAATGCCAACAGAGCAGCAGCCACACGCGCATAAAGCCCTAAAATAATAAAAATAGGAGCAATCAATTCAGCTATATAGACACCATAAGCCAAAAAAGCCGGTAATCCCTCTGCTGTAATCATTGCTGTAACACTATCTATACCATAAATAAGTTTATGAACACCATGAAATAAAATCAAAACTCCCAATGAAATTCGTAATAATAACTTCGCAATATCAGGTTGTTGTAACATCTTTACTCCCTACTTTTTATTCTAATTTTACAACTGCCTACAGCAATTGTTTTACCACTTTTTATAGCCTCTTTAATGTAAGCAAGTGTACCTTCTGCTCCAGCCTCACCTACTTCTTCTTCAATAATCTTAAGTAAATCACTCTCTTGCGTAAGAGTAAAAAGTTTTTCATAATTATACTTAGTCTCAATTTTCATCTTCATCCTCCTCGCTCTTAATTGGAAGTGACTTTTTAGGTTTTAGTCCCAACTTCACAATATTTTGCGCTCTTTTTATAACATTGCCTTTACCGCTTTTTAGGCGATTAAACGCTGTATCGTAAGCATCCTGTGCCCGCTGTAGTTGCACGCCTACCTTTTGTAACTCTTCTACAAAACCGACAAGTTTCTCAACCATGGCTTCTGCCTCTTTGGCTATCTGTTTGGCGTGCTCTTCTTGTCGCTGTGTTCGCCATATATGCTCAATGGTTCTGAGTGTAACTAAGAGTGTTGAGGGTGAGACCACTAAAATATTGTTCTCATAGGCTCGTTTAAAAAACTCGCCGTCTTGTTCGAGTGCAAGCAAAAAAGCCCCCTCAATCGGCATAAACATCAAAACGAAATCAAGTGTATTGACCCCTTCGAGTTTATCGTATTTTTTCGCTGAGAGCTCTTTTATATGCGCAGATATACTTGCGATATGCTCTTTTAAATATTTTGCTTTAAGCGCTGGATCTTCTTCATTTACAAAACGCTCATAAGCAGAGAGTGAGACTTTGGAGTCAACTATTATGTCACGCTCTTGGGGCATATGAATAATAACATCAGGACGATAGCTTCTGCCCTCTTCGGACTTGAGCGTTGCTTGGAGTTCATACTCCACACCCTCACGCAGCCCAGACTGCTCTAAAATATTCTCAAGCACCAATTCACCCCAATTTCCCTGCGTTTTATTTTCGCCTTTGAGGGCTTTTGTGAGATTAAGCGCTTCTTGTGCAAGCTGTTGATTCATCGCTTTGAGATGCTCTAGTTCATTTTTTAAAAGATGTCTATCTTTAAGCTCCACCTCAAACTGCTCACGCGAAGCTTTTGAAAAGTTGCTTATCTGCTCACGAAAGGGTTTGAGCAGCAACTCCAACTGCTCTTTGTTAAGGGAAGAGAACTGTTTTGATTTGTCCTCAAATATCTGATTTGAGAGGTTTTTAAACTCACGCGAGAGTTCATCTTTGGCATCTTGCAGAAGTTTTAACTTCTCTTGTGATGATGCTGTCTCTTGATCATATTTACTCTGCAATACAGCATTTTCAATAGAGAGTTCACTGTTTGCACCTTCAAGTGAACTGTTTTGTTCTTCAAGAAAAGTAATTTTATCCTGCAAATCCTGAGCATATTTTCTTAACTGAGCATTTTGTTCTTTTGTTTTCAAATATAAAAAAAGTATGACTAAAAAAAGCAAACTACTTATAGCTGTTGCTATCATATATATATTTAATTCCATCAAAATTCCTCAATTATTTCTTTTATTATACTCCCAAAAACTATGATAGAGTTAAAAATATGACAAAATGCAATAAGATATTTCAAACTTTAATTAAAACTTAGAAAAATTCAGGTATAATTCCACAAATATTTTAAGGGGAAGATGCCCTGATAGACTTGAAGATTTAAATTTTAGTGAAACTTGTGTCATCTCCTTTTATATATAGACAAAGGCTAAAAAGCCTATTTTAAAGGATATTGATGCAAGAAAACGCACAAACAGAAACAACAAACAATGAAGAACCGGTAATCACTTTTGATTCACTTGGTTTAAAACCCGAAATACTTAAAAGTGTTAAATTTGCAGGATTTACTGTTCCCTCTCCTATTCAACAACAAGCAATACCCGTAGTTTTAGAAGGCCGAGATATGGTCGGACAGGCACATACTGGTACAGGTAAAACAGCTGCCTTTTCTCTGCCGGCACTTAATAATATGAAACTTGACGGTTCTGTTGAGCTTTTAGTCATTACACCAACACGTGAACTTGCAACACAGGTAAGTGATGAGATCTTCAAATATGGACGTAATCTTGGTGTAAAAACAGTTACTGTCTATGGCGGCAGCTCTTACAAACGTCAACTTGATCTTATCAGTCGCGGTGCTTCTGTTGTTGTTGCTACACCAGGAAGAATGTTAGATATTCTTAAAAAAGGTATGCTTGATGATTTTGCACCAAGTATGGTTGTACTTGATGAAGCCGATGAGATGCTTGACATGGGATTTTTAGATGATATTAATGAGATATTTTCATATCTGCCTACAAATCGTCAGACACTGCTTTTCTCTGCAACAATGCCACAACCGATTAAGACTCTTGCTAACAGAATTTTACAAAATCCTGAGTTTATCTCTATTACAAAAGGAGAGACAACCAATGCTGATATTGAACAGTCTTACTATGTAATCGACGAACATGAACGTGATGATGCTATCATCCGTTTAATGGATAGTGAAGAGACACAAAAATCAGTAGTATTTTGTAGAACAAAATCAGAAGTTGACAGACTCTCAAATGTACTCTCAAATGCAGGTTACCTTGCAAATGGTCTACATGGAGATATGGAACAACGCCAACGCGAAACCGTAATTAAAGGCTTTAAAAATAATTCTGTTAAAGTTCTTGTTGCTACTGATGTTGCCGCACGTGGTATACATGTAAACAATATTTCCCATGTATTTAACTACCATATTCCTTTTGATCCTGAGTCATATGTTCACCGTATCGGTAGAACTGGACGTGCCGGCACAAAAGGAAAAGCAATTACATTGCTTACTCCTTTAGAGTTTAAAGAACTACAGCGTATCAAACAAAAAGTCGGCACCTCTATAGAGCATGCTTTTGTTCCAAGCAAAAATGACCTGCGTGAGAGTACAGTAGAAAATATTGTCAATAATATCGAAAATCAAAAAATTTATGATGAAGCACATAAAGTTCTTGACAGACTCAAAGAGGACATTGATGAAGAGACAATTATGTTTAAACTCATCTCTATGATCTTAGATAAACAAGACATAAAAGGACCAAGCAACATCGGTATTCCTGCTGATAAACTTGAAGCAATCTTAGCACGTGCAGGTAAAAGAAACGACTCTCGCGGACGCAGTAACAGCAGAGGACGCGGTGGTTACAGAGGGAACAGAAGTCGTTCCGGTGGAAATCGTGACAGAAATCGTTCAGGCGGTGGATATCGTGGAAATAAAAACAGACATAGAGACTAAAAGTAAAACTATGCAGCAAAAAATTATTTATGAAGATAAAGAAATTTTCATAGAAAAAGAAGAGAGCCAAATCCCTTGGCTCAAAATCTTCACAAAAACACCCTACAAAGAACTTACGGAGATGCCAAAATCATTACGGGAAAAAGTATGGAATACATACTACATTATCGAAGAAGAGATGCTGGTATACTACAAACCAAAAAAGATAAATATGGCATCATTTGCAAATATGTTACCTCGCGTTCACATTCATGTAATGGCACGATTTGAAGATGACAGTTATTATCCAAATCCAATGTGGGGAGAAAAATTACGAGAGAGTGTTCCTCAACTTCCTGATGAAGAAGAGTTTTTTAGAGTTTTAAGAACAAGACTCACAAAGAGCTAAAAAGCTACTTTATTGGGGAAAAAGGCACTAAAGCTGAACCCCAAGTAAGTCCGCCACCAAAAGCATCAAGCAACATAATCTCACCCGCTTCCAGCTTACCTGCCTCATAAAGATCGTTAATAGCCATAGGGATAGAGGCACCAGAAGTATTTCCATACTTATGTACAGTAATAATAACCTGATCCTCACGCATTTTTAATGCATCTCCAACTGCTTTTATAATACGTAAATTTGCCTGATGCGGAATAAAATGTTTAATATCTTCACTTTTTATATTATTATCTGCCAAAATCTCTTTTACATCATTTGTCAATGTTCTTACAGCTACTTTAAAAGTTTCATTCCCTTTCATCTGCATAAAGCATGTTCCTGCTTGGGCATCTAAAGAGTCATGTGCAGAACCCGTGCCACCGTTTGGTGTCATTAATAAATCTGCATACTCTCCATCTGCACCGGTATGTACATCAATAATCGCTTCAGATTTATCTTCTGTTGCTGAGATAACAGCAGAACCCGCGCCATCACCAAATAATATACACGTCCCTCTATCTGAATAGTCCGTAATAGCAGAGAGTTTTTCAGCACCAATAATAAGCACATTTTTCTTCATTCCAGACTCAATAAAAGCTTTTGCAACAGAAAGTGCATAAATAAATCCGGTACATGCAGCCGTTATATCAAAAGCTGTTGCACCTTTAATACCAAGTTTATTAGAGATAACAGTAGCAGTTGAAGGCATACAAAAATAATCAGGAGAGATTGTCGCACACACAACTAAATCAATCTCATCTTTGTCTATTCCACTTCTTTGAAGTGCTTTTTGAGCAGCTTTTAGACCTAAGTCACTTGTAAATTCATCTTTAGATGCAATATGACGCTCTTTAATACCTGTTCGTTTTGTAATCCACTCATCAGAAGTATCTACCATTGTAGAAAGCTCTTCATTTGTTAATACTTTTTCCGGTACATAAGCACCAATTGATCTAAAAGCAGCATATGCCATAATTAAATTTCCTTATCTTTTAGCTCAGCGAGTCTTGCAGTAATATGCTTATTTACTCCGGTATCTACATAAGAGATAGCCTGAAAAATAGCATTTTTTACTGCTTTCGCATTACTTTTACCGTGTGAGACAATCGCACACCCTTTTATTCCAATAAGCGGCGCACCGCCCACCTCTGCATAATCAATCTCTTTTTTAAGCAGTTTAAATACTTTACGCATCAACAGTGCACCTGTAATACGAATAGGAGATTTTTTAATATAATCTTTGATTAAAATAGAGATAGTAGAAGCGACTCCTTCGCTTGTTTTTAAAACAAGATTGCCGATAAAACCGTCACAGGTAATAACATCACAACTTCCATTAAAAATATCTCCGCCTTCAACATTTCCTTTGAAACCTTTATAGCCTTCTAAGAGCTTAAAGGCTGCCTTTGTAACTTCATTGCCTTTAGAGTCTTCTTCTCCGTTTGCAAGCAGTCCGATAGAAGGCTCTTTTATACCCAGGACATCTTCAGCATAACAGCCGCCCATAACAGCAAACTCCATTAAATGTTCCGGTTTAGAATCAACATTGGCACCAACATCTAAAACAACAGAACGGCGTCCTATTTTTGTTGGCATTAAAGTTACAAGAGCAGGACGGGAAACACCTTTAAGGCGACCAAGGCGCAGCGTAGCAAGTGTCATTGTTGCACCACTATGTCCGGCACTCACAACTCCATCTGCTTCACCGTTACGAACAAGTTCCATAGCTTTGTAGATGCTACTCTCTCTACGTTTCACAGCATCAGTTGCCGCATCGCTCATGGCAATTACATCTTCGGCTTCAACAATTAAAATCTTATCTCTATAACGTTTTGGTAACAGAGGTAAAATTTCTGATTTTTTCCCTACTAATATAGGAGTGAAGTTTTTTTTCTTAAGAGCTTGGAGTGTTCCTTTAACAATTGGTTCGGGACCAAAGTCCCCACCCATTGCATCGATTGCAATCTTTACCATTTACTTATTTATACTCACCGGTAGTCGGATTGATGTGGTGTGGTAATCTGTATGTTCCATCTTTATCTTTCACTGGACGTGCCAATGAAATTTTATAGTGTGTTCTACGTTTTGCTGAACGTGAGTGTGATACTCTTCTCTTAGGTACTGCCATAATATTTTTCCTTTAATTTTATTTCATAAAATGAAAGGAAACCCTTCCATTTCTTTTTAAACGATGCCGGAAATAATTCCGTCATCTATGTTAACACTAGGTTTCACCCCAAGGGCACTTACGCCTTCGGCAGGAAGCCCACGCAATTTTTTGCTCTTGTTTTTTTAAAAACTACTCTTTACAATTATCACAAGCGTGATAATCACTTTTGATAAGCTCAATCTCAGAGTGTAACAACTCATCAATATCTGCATTACCGTCAAAAGATTCCACAACATCTAAAAGAGTGCTGCCGTCATCTTCATATAAACCATCAGAGATGAAAAACTCTATATCTTCATCTACTGCAAGTTTAAATTCTTCTGCACAAATATCACAAGGCTTAAGAAGAAAGCCTTCAAGTTTTGCTTTGAGCAAAATTAGCTTATCCTCATGATACTGTAAATAACCTTTAAAAGTTATTTCATCAGATTTTACTTCAAAATCTAATGGTGTCTTTGTTACTTTTCTAAGCATCACCTTCATAGGGATGACTTATGAAATTTCTCTCTCTGAGAAAAAGAATGCAATCTCAATAGCAGCGTTTTCTAAAGAATCACTTCCATGAACTGCATTTGCATCAATATTTTCAGCGAAGTCTGCACGGATTGTACCTGCTTCTGCTTCTTTTGGGTTTGTAGCACCCATTAAGTCACGGTTTTTCTGCATTGCATTTTCACCTTCTAAAACTGAAACAACAACAGGACCACTTACCATAAAATCAACAAGATCGTTGAAAAAAGGTCTCTCTGCATGCACTGCATAAAATGCCTCTGCATCTGCGCGTGAAAGTTGGATCTTTCTTGTCGCTGCAATTCTAAGACCATTGCTCTCAAAACGATCTAAAATTTTGCCTATAACACCTTTTGCAACTGCATCTGGCTTGATTATTGATAGTGTACGTTCCATCAAATCTCCTCTGAAAATATAAAATTAGAGTGGAATTATACCCAAAAAAAGTATTTTTTAGTTTAAAAAGTAAAAATTTATGATTATTAAAAAACGAAAGTGTAATTTTTGCAGAAGATAAAGTACCTAAATAGGTACTTTATAAAAATAAGACTATTCTACAACAGGCTCGTGGTTTGAACGTTGTTCATCAGTAATATCTTCACGGTGCTCTGGGCTGTCACCTACAGCATCCCAAACGATACAACCCTCAGTAGGACATGCAGTAGCACATGCAGGTTCGTCATGATGACCAACACACTCTACACATTTGTCACCATAAACATAATAAGTTTCTTCACCTGTTGGATTATCATCTTCATCTACGATTGCTTCTACTGGACACTCATCAATACAAGCACCACAATTAATACATGTATCTGTAATTAATACTGCCATTTTCTTCTCCTAATTTTTATTGAAAGTAACTATACAATGAAGAATTTTAAATGTAGCTAAAAATTCTTCATTCAAAGAAAAAATGCACACTTTGTTACATTTTCTTCCTGTTTTAAAGACCCAAATAGGCTTTAATTGCCTCAGCTTTATCTGTTTTTTCCCAAGTGAAACTCTCTTCAGTTCGTCCAAAATGCCCGTATGCAGCAGTTTTTCTGTAAATCGGTCGTAAAAGATCAAGCGACTTAATTATACCTGCAGGAGAGAGATCAAAAAGCTCTTTTACACACGCTTCTATTTTACTCTCTTCAACTTTTCCAGTTCCATGTGTGTCAACCATAATTGAGACCGGCTGCACAACACCAATTGCATAGGCAACTTGAATTGTTGCTCGATCACATGCACCACTTGCTACAAGATTTTTCGCTACCCAGCGCGCAGCATAAGCAGCGGAACGATCAACCTTGGTCGGATCTTTTCCGGAAAATGCCCCTCCACCATGCGGACAGCTTCCGCCATAGGTATCAACAATAATCTTACGTCCTGTAAGACCGGCATCTCCTTGTGGACCGCCGATAACAAACTTTCCTGTAGGGTTAATGTGAAAAACAGTATCCTCACGCATCATCTCAGCAGGAATAACCTTGTTAATAACCTCAGCTATCACATCTTTGTGTATCTGCTCTTGAGCAATGCCTTCATGATGCTGTGTAGAAATAACTACAGTCTCTACTGAAACCGGTTTATCATCTACATATTTTACACTAATCTGCGCTTTGCCATCAGGGCGAAGGTAAGGGATGATTCCCTCTTTTCTCACCTCTGTCAAACGCTGTGTAAGACGGTGTGCCAAGTGGATAGGAAGCGGCATCAAAACATCTGTCTCCCTGCACGCATACCCAAACATCAATCCTTGATCTCCCGCACCTGTCTCACCTCCGGCTTGATCAACACCCTGATTAATATCAGGAGACTGCTCACCAATTCCATTTAAAACTGCCGCTGAGCGATAGTCGAACCCATACGTTGCATCCGTATATCCAATACTTTGAATAACTTCTCTTGCAATCTCTTGCATTGGCGCGTACGCCGTAGTCTTCAGTTCGCCTGCAATTACACAAAAACCATTAGATACGAGAGTCTCACACGCTACTCTCGCATTTTTATCATTTTCAATAATATAATCCAGAATTGCATCACTGATCTGATCTGCCATCTTATCAGGGTGCCCTTCTGTTACAGACTCTGAAGTAAATATATACTCTTTCGTCATCGATTTTCCTTATTGAAGTACAGGGTCTCGCCCCATAAATCGTCGCAATTATATCTAAAAAGATAAAACTTTTCTTTAATTTCATCCACTTGATAATTCTATTCAGAACTCTGTTACTATACTTTAGATAAAATTACCTTATCAAAATTTAATACAAGGACATATATATGTTAGTAACAAACCCAGCTCCGGATTTTACAGCTACTGCAGTTTTAGCAGACGGTTCAATCGTAGAAGATTTCAAATTGAGTGAAAATTATGGCGAAAAAGGTACAGTTGTATTTTTCTACCCACTAGACTTTACTTTTGTTTGTCCATCAGAGATCATCGCATTCTCACACAGATATGAAGAGTTTCAAAAACGTGGTGTCAATGTTGTAGGTGTTTCAGTTGACAGCCAATTCTCACACTTTGCATGGAGAGAGACTCCGGTAGAAAAAGGCGGCATCGGTCGTATCAACTTCCCACTTGTAGCTGACCTTACAAAAAACATCGCTCGTGATTATGATGTACTTTTAAATGATGCTCTTGCACTTCGTGGATCATTTTTGATCGATGACAAAGGAATCGTTCGTCATGCAGTAGTCAATGATCTTCCACTTGGACGTAATGTTGATGAGATGCTAAGAATGATCGATGCACAACAATTTACTGATGAGTTTGGTGAAGTTTGTCCTGCAGGTTGGCAAAAAGGTGATGAAGGTATGAAACCTGATGCTGATGGTGTTGCACAGTACCTAGCAAAACACGAATCTGAGTTATAAAAACTCAATAGATGAGCATCTTGCTCATCTACTCTCTATCTAGCTTATCTAAAGCTTTCTCACTGGCGTTATTAGAACGCATATACTCTTTATCTGAAACTCCCTGATTTTTTGCAGCACAAGCACTCAGACCAAACACTATACATAATATCCAAATAACATTTTTTTTATAACGCAACAACTCTATTTCTCCCTTCTTCTTTAGCTTTATATAATGCTTTATCTACTCTTGCCAAAAGTACATTTTTCGTATCATTTTGTTTGTATGATGTCACACCTATACTAACAGTAATCTTATATTTACTGTCTATAGTATTATTTTCAATCAACTTTCTAAATTCCTCTGCTTTTTTTATAGCCTTATCCTGAGAAGTTGCATGCAAAATCACAATAAATTCCTCACCACCCCAACGCCCTACTTTATCTACATTTCGTATATTTTTACTTAGTAGTTGCGTAGTATTTTTAAGCACAACATCACCACTATAATGTCCATAGGTATCATTTATCTTTTTAAAATAATCAATATCGAACATAAGCACTGAGAATATGAGATCATATCTCTCTTTCATAGCGATAAAACGATCTATCTCTTTATTGAGTGCATATCTATTTAAAACTTTCGTCAGTGAATCGAGCATCGCAAGATTTTGCAGCTTTTTCTTTGTTTTGATCTGATAAGTAATATCTTTAGCGGTAGCAACAAAGCTTTCTAAAGTTCCTTCTTTGTCAAAAACAGGAGTTATTGTACTTTCAACGTAGATAAGTTTTCCCCTCTTTGTTTTATTAATAATAGTATTAACATACTTTTGACCGCGAAGGATAGTATACCATAATCGTTTATAGAAACGTTGGCTGTGCTTACCTGACTTAAAGATACTTGTTTTATGCCCAAGCAGCTCCTCTTTGGAATAACCCATCTTTTCTACAACTCTATTATTGACATAAATTATTTTTCCTTCTAAATCTGTTATCAACAACATATCATCTGTCTGTTCAAATGCCTGTGCCAAACGTTTTGTTTTTTGCTCCTGTATAACTATATCCGTAATATCTATAATACTTGCAAATGCTCTATATTTTCCTCTATACTTAATTGTTTTAACACAGAGACGTGTATATATAGCACTTCCATCTTTTTTTCTCAATTTTACATCTACATAAGCTGTTTCAAAATTTTTACCTAAGAGTCGATCATATAAGTTTTTTTCATAGACTTCTTTATTTTTCACTTCTACTAAATCAATAGGGGTAAGATGTTCCAATTCTTCATAAGAATAACCCAAAATATCTTTTAACACTTGATTTATATAAAGGAATTTATCATCATAAATACATATCCCTACATAAGGTGCTTCACTGATTAATGCAAGCTGGTATTGTAATTCTTCAATCTCCAACTCTTTTTCTCTTTCTATATTCTTATAGTAGAGTATCAAGTCACCATTACAAAGGCTTTTTACACTTCCTTTATGCCAACGACAGAGATTATCGTGAATATAACAGGGAATATTAAACGTAAATATTTGTGAAGAGTTTTGTGCTTTTCGCAAGATAGTCAATAATTCAGACTCTTGCCCTTGCAAATCTTGAAATATCGAAAGAATATCTTTTCCAATCAATAATTTTTTGGATATATCAATAGTACGCAATGCAATATCATTTGCATCAACAATAGTAAACTTACCATCAATAAAACGACAAACAAAAACATCAGAAGGAATATCATCTATTGATAAATTAAATTTTTTTGAATTCTTCATTAAGAAAATTTTACTCTCTTGAAACTATAAATATTCTTAAATGTTATTTTGTACTAACAAGTATTCCTCCAAAGATTATAAGCCCAATTCCAGCGAAAGTCATCATATCAGGAAAGGTATCGCCTAAAAGTGTTCCAAAGCCGATTGCAAATGGAATGTTGGTGTAGCTGATCACTCCGACAATACTCAGATTTTTTGCTGAATAAGCTTTAGTAAGCAGCCACTGCGAGAGTGTGGAGATAAGCGCCATCACTCCTATAAGCAACCATACACTCATTCTATCTGGAAGAATAAACTTAGGAAACAAAAAAGCCAAAGCATGCGGAGCATTAATAAAAGGCGCTAAGACAAACAGCAGTGCCGGCATCAGCGTACCAACACCTACAAACGAGAGCACAATAACGCGAGAGTCATAAATATCTTTTATCTTTTTTATAGTGGTATATGCCGCTGCCGCAAAAAACCCGCCAAGTATGCCAAGAAAATGGGCATAAGAGAAGGTGAGTCCAAAAGGTTTTACAATCAATATCACTCCCGTAAAACCGACAAAAAGTGCAAAGAGCGTTCGCAGCTCCAAACGCTCACGCAGCAGAAAAAAAGCGAGTATCGTCACAAAGAAAGGGGAAGTTTTGTTAAGTGTTATCGCCTCTCCCAAAGGAATGACCGTAATAGTGTAGAAAAAGAGTATCATTGCCATAAAACCAAAAAACCCACGCGTAAAAAGCAGATGTATCTTGCCGCCTGTCAATTTTGGCGGAGTATGTTTTAGTGCATAAAGAATAATAAAAATTCCTATGAAATTTCTAAAAAAGACAATCTCCAAAGCAGAGATATCTTCAGAAAGCATCTTGGTAATTGCACCGTTAAAAGCAGAGATGAGTGCAGAGCCTAGCATAAAAAATATGCCGCTGTCCGTTTTTCTCAGCATGTGCTCCCTTTTTTTACAAACTCCATCGCCTTTTTGTTGACAAAGGCAAGCGCATACCACTGTCTCTTAGGGGCTATGAGTGTCAGCCGTTTTGGATTGCAGGCGCGTGAGAGTGCAACATAGAACTGCGAAGGGGCAAAGATCTCCTGCGTGTCAATAATGAGATCTTCAATACTCATCCCCTGAGATTTGTGAATGGTAATGGCAAAAGCGAGTTTTATGGGGTACTGGTAGATACGAAAAATCTCCTCCTCTTGCAGCTCTTTTTTCCCATCTAACGTCTTTTCCTTCCATACAGACTTACTTTGTGCCACCTGCTCAAGCTTTACAACCTTACCGTCACTCTTTTGCACATAGACATACGCAGCATCAATATTGACAATCTCTCCCCGCTCTCCGTTAAAATAGTTCCATGCATTGCGTGAGAAGAGTACTGGTGCGCCGATTTTCAACTCCAACTCTCGCTCGATACGGGCATCTTCCATAAAACGCTCTATCTCTTTGTCACTCACACTTTTACTCTGTTTGATGATCTGTGCCTCTTTAATGACAAGCTCACTCTCAATATGGGCAAGCTGCTCTTTGTTGTGACGCGCTGCGGAGTTGTTCTTTGCAAACAAAAAGGTAAATTGACTAAAATCATTCGGCAGTGGTTTTATGAAGCCATTAAGTGCATTATGCACCGCCTCATCCACCCTGCCAAAGCGGACGTGATGCAGCAGTTCTATGAAATCTTTATCATCCGTGCGATGGACATGCGTTAGCTCTATCGTCTCAAATGCACAATTTTTCCACGCCGCAGATTCAAAAGCATAATGCACGCTGGCAGACCCACGAACAACAGGCGGCAGCTGCAAAAAGTCACCCACGACCAACAGCACCCCTTTATACTCCGCCTGCTCTAGCCGCAACGCTATCA